>Ga0126342_10002247_pt1 | contig 29627 bp, 13 predicted proteins | sample Cyp1metagenome_FD_92528 | JGI IMG/M metagenome (GOLD analysis project Ga0126342, IMG submission 92528) | Coral microbial communities from Lord Howe Island, Old Settlement Bay, Australia - Cyphastrea 1 metagenome | ecosystem: Host-associated > Invertebrates > Cnidaria > Coral ...
GGTGTGAGGGTATGAAGATCTAGATCAGCAGATGTGAAGGAGTGAAGATCTAGATCCGCAGATGTGAAGGAGTGAAGATCTAGATCAGCAGATGTGAAGGAGTGAAGATCTAGTATAACGGCTACTTTTTTACGAAGAACCCTTCGCAGGCGCTCTCGGGAACAAAGATGAAGATAGATGAAGTTATGACTGCGTCAGTGGACCCGGGCTTCAAGCATTGGAGCAACAGATGGCACAGCTTCAACAGAGGCCAGTCCAGCTGGACAACAAGGTGGAGTTTCTGCATCAACAGGTGGAGCACCAGTCAGCCAAGTTTGAGCTGGCCTTAGACTCCAAGTTGTCGGAACAGATGCACCGCATTGAAATGCTGATGACCATGCGTGCCAGGTCTCAAGAATGACGGTGTGCGCGATGGGTTCAGAAAGGATCCATTACGCCCACCATTTTCCGGCTGCTGCACATGATGACTTGTGCATTGATGCCGGTCTCTGCATATCAGGGGCCAGTCCCCGCATTCTATACGGCAGATAGCTTGGTCCACTCTGGCTTCACTGGTTCCATCAAGCGCCCCAAATATGACAAAGATGAAACTGCCACGGCACCCAGCCGGGCTCTTATTCCAGCGCAAGTGCAAGAGGCCATAGCAGACATGCCCCCATGCCTCAGAGAACATGGATGGATGCCTGAACCAATCGAAGTGCGCCAATTCAAGAGGTCGCTGACATCGATTCCAGACACAGTGTGCCAGTTCATGTCAGCTGCCCCTCAGCAGCACTATGATTTATTCTGCCATGGCACTGGCAGAAATCCCAAGAATCCGTCGTCCGGATTGGTTGCATGGGGAGTGCACACACCAACCGCTTGCATGGGGAGGGGTTCCAGGGTACTGGCAAACAGTCATGAGAGCTGAGCTGACAGTGTTTGTGTTCGCAGTTTGCTTTGGGGTAGCCACAGGCCAGACATTTGCTATTTGGAGTGGTTGCGAGGTTGCGATTGGCTGCGCAAGGCGTATCCAACAAGAAGGATTTGAGATCACGTCCAACTGCACTGATCATGATCTCTGGATGATTGTACAGGAAAGATTGCCATCAGCTGAGACGCGCGGCCTATACCACATCAAGTCTCACCAGTTATCAAGATGAAGAGCCATGGGTTCAATGGGCATGTTCTGCCACTGACATGGCGGACATCGTTGCAGCTTGTGCCTTAGATCTGCTGCCCACCGCAGTTGTGCAATCCCAACAGAAAGCATCCGAGGCAGCCGCAGTGTACTGTCCAACGACTTGACAGCACACGGTGGCTCAAATGTCAGTTGTGGGGCAACAGCCTCTTCCCAATCCGTCGGCAAGGCTCCCAGACACGATGGTAGTCAAATGGAAAGCAATTGCAATGAGGGCAGTGGACCATGCGCCGCAAAATCTGCAGTTTCCAACGTGGTTGCGTATCCTTGAGTGGATGCATTGGATTGATAATCCAGGAGCTGCCTCCCGTTGGATGAGCTGGTTTCAGCTCCTGGCATCATTTCATGTGTGGACAGGTGAATGGGGATTGGAGAGCACTTCCTGTCACAATACATGGCGCCTCTACAACAAGCTTTAGGAGTATGATGCTAAGCAGATGAGATCATGGAGCTCATACATCATTCACTTGATTCGGCTCAGCCATGCAGATTTCAAACCAGTGGACGGCCGACCATCGAACCCACGTTTTCATTGTTGGTCCATGAGTCCATGGGGGTTCTGTGCGAAGTTTCGGAGATTGCGGACCAGATGGTGAAGACATGGATGGAGGAGACGTTCGGCGATTGAAAGATCACCAACATGGCCGGTCTCCGCAAATGTGGTCCCGCTAGGTCAGTGTGCCGAGGCTTCCACAATGGACCACGGCTTGCACAGGTTCTGGCGTGGCCAGCGGTAGCTACAACGCCACTCAGGTTTCAGTTGAAAGTTCGCAACTGCCGACTCTCAGCAACCGGCGACAAAAGGCGAGACAAAAGGGTTTTGAACACTAGCCACGGGGCTCAAAGTTGCCAGCCAACTGTGGCTGCTTCCACCGATTGAGCCTAGTTGTTCACCAGGTGCGCAATGGACTGGGGAGTTTCCCTTCTGAAGGAAGGACCTTTTGCTGGTCTGCCATGCTATGAGCCATCCCTGGTGAGTTCAAGGAATGGGGATAGGATCAGTCTGGTCGCAGTTGTGGAAGTCAGGGACACAACAGACAGAGGCCACATGTGTCGAGGTGTGGTGACAGGACAGCGCTTCAGGCTTGCTGCAACGGTCCCACCAGGAGTTCACAAGGTTACGGTCCTTGGAGGGTCACTCATCCATCTCCGAGGACCTGTTTTGAAAGTGGACGAGCAGGCCAAGATCCTCTTGCACAAGGAGAAAGACCTCAGCAACTTGTTTCAGCTGGTGGAAACATGTTCAGGCCTTGGAGGGTTAGGAGTTGGTGCATCCCACGCAGGTTGGAAGACGATGGTTCACAACGACATGATGCAATCCTTTTGTGATCACCTATCGAAATACAGCGGAACAGAAGTGGTGCATGGAGACATTTGCAAGCTGGCCACGGTGGCTGAAATTCATGCTCGGGCGCCAACGGCAGCCAGTATGGCTTTCGGATTCAGCTGCCAGCCATTCTCACGCCTTGGCGATAGGCGTGAAGGTCAGGACCAAAGATCGCAGTCCCTCCCATTCAGCCTGTACTGTGCCTTCTTGCTACAGCTGGACCTGGTAGTCACGGAGTGCGTTCCTGAGGCCAGTCAGTCACCGTTTGTTATGAAGTGCATGCAACAGTACATGCAAGCCACCAATAGTGATCGAACAGAAACCTTGCTTGAGCTCGCCGATGTATGGCCATCCAAGCGAAGGAGGTGGTGGTCCATCTTGCTGAAGAGTCACATGGGTAGGGTAAGCATCCCTCCGTTCCCCAAGCTGCAGGTTGCTCCCACAGTTGCAAGCTTGATCCCAAGCTTACTCCAAATGAGTGATCAGGAGTTGCAAGAGTTGACACTGTCAGTTGAGGAGCGCAGACTTTTCGAGCAGTATGGAAAAGGCCTAGGTGGGCACATGTTGAACATGACAGAACCCCTGCCGACAGCCCTGCATGGTTGGGGTAACCAGGGAGTTGATTGCGCCTGTGGTTGCAGAGGCCCACTGTCGTGCAGCCGCCTTCAAGCACAAGGGTTGTTTGGGATCCTGGCTCATGTCCCCAATCAGGCACCGGATCGCAATGTCAGGCATTTGTCGGCTCGTGAGATGGCAGTGTTGGTGGGATACCCCAAAGCAGAAGGGTGGTCTGATCATCAAAGGTTACTCACGGCAGGTGTAGGGCAGATTGCATCTCCACTTCAGTCGGCATGGATCTTTGCAGCCATTTTGAATCATTTGATTGAACATGGATTTTGCGATGGCCCCAAGATTCCTCCTAAGCAAATTCTTGCTTGTGTTGCTGCAGAAGTGTTCAAACTGCGAGACACTTGGTTTCATCATCACAACACAGTTGCCATGGACATGTTTCAGGAAACCATTGAGGAATTCCTCAACCCTGTCCCAGCTGAAGGACGTCCGATGCCAGGTGGGGAATTGTCACCCAGTCAGGACGCCGACATTGAAAAGGCAATTGATGACATCGAGAGGAAGGCAGGGACAACCTCACTTCAGGCTCAAGTCCGTGAAATGCCACCAAGCACCACTGACAAGCCGATCCAAGGGAATGCCATGGTTCTGAACAATCTTCCAGGACCACAGATCAGCAGCCCGCCCTCAGTGCATCTCACGTCAGGCAACTTACCAGGACCTGTGGTCGCACAGGAGGAGAAACATGCCAATCAAGCCCTGGTTTCCAACACCAGTGACAGGCTCTGCACCAGTCAGAGCCCAGTTGAATCACAAGAGGAGTCAAACAGCCAGCGGACGGGACGCAAGGACCCAGAAGAACAGAAAAGCGGAGTGACCCAGAAACAGCCAGCGAGCAGGGCGCTAGAACCTGCAAAACAGCCAGCGGTTGGGTCGCAAGAACCCTTGCCAGGTCTGTCTCAGTCGGTCCCAAGTGTCCCTCAAGTCCACATCAGCCCAAGCACGCAGAATCAGGCCGTTCAAGAGCCACGCCATCAGGTGCCCATGCAGCCGGTCAGCACACCCGCAGCATCAAATCCCAATTCATGCATGCCCATGAAAGCAGGTGCCGGCCCTCCCATGTGGGATACCAACACAGGTGCGATTCAAGCGTTTGCCACCATGGTTTCTAGTCCCAAGAAACTGGCCAAGCCGAACATGCCGGCAAAATTGAGTTGCCCCCCTGAAGTCTGTTTTCCCATGTCTGAGGTGCTTAGCCCAGGTCTGTTGGTGTATGACGCAGATTCTCACCAGATTTGCCGCCATGAATTTTCGGGAGATCCTACTGTGTCAGAATGGTTTCAGGGACTGCATTCAATGGATGTCCAATACCAATATTGCACTGATCTGGTCGGACAGCCACTCCAAGCTGACATGAAGTTGAGCTCATTGAAGTGGATTGTTGTTAGTCAATTCCCACTGCCAGCTCAGGTCATGACGATGCAGGATCGTGGATACCTCTTGCAGGACAGGCCGCGCCATGAATCCATTCTTTTGCAAGGAGGTGCAGTTGCACTAGATGAAATGCAGTATTATCTGAGTGCGATTGACACGGTTGGAGTAGCCAAATCTTGGAACCCGCTCATTCTCCACTCACTTACTGACCTGCACACAGAGGCAGCAGAATGGCTAGGTGACCTTGAGAGCTATGTGACACAGCACGTCCAAGGTATGCAGGCAGTTGCAACGGCATGGTGGGCAGAACTGCCTATTGAAGCCATTGCCACAATGGTGTGGGTCAATCATCACTGGATTCCGGTTTGGCTTGTCCCAGGGTCTCGTACATTTGCAGTGCACACCACCGATGAGGGTTGCCAGTTGTGGAAAATGCTTTTCCCGACCTGGGAAGGGGCAGTGTACACACACCCAGTGTTCCCGTCCAATTTTGCGGAGGATTGTGGTTTCCAGGCATATGCGTGGTTGATCAGTCAATGCACTCACATCGATGGCACGCAGTTGAATGCTGTGGAAGCATCCGGTTGGAGACAACTGTACTGGCAACAGACCTTGATCACCAAACCTGCGCAGATCAGCCTCATTTTAGGAGGTCAATCGGAATTGGAAACTGCCCTTCGAGCCATCTTGAGAGAGCATGGAGTCTTTGCGGAAAGAGTACAAGAACGAGCGTCTATGGTACTGCGGTCCCTGTCCCATCAAGCACTGGCTGGGGTTTTCGCTGCCAACAGGCCGTGGCAACAACTGAAGCATCTTGCAACCACCCACACACCATCGATCCGTTTGGTGCTTGAAGATGAGCTGCAGGCCACAATCAGAGCACGCACGAAACAGAAAGGCTCAGTCAAGGCTAAGGGCACGTCCAAGGGCAAGCAAGTCATGCCAATGCACCTGCACCCGCAGGACATTAGCATCCCCAATGGGATCTTCCGCCTTGAAACTGGAGAGATGATTGCACAACTGAGCGTCAAGCAAATTGGACAGTCAGCGCAAGGAGTAGTGGTGTTCACGGAGGATGAGGTACAGCCATATCTCAAGCATCAGGTTAGCTCCAGCCACGGACTCGGATTTCTGGTGCTGTCCCCGTACTCAGCTGAGCTGGCGACCCAAGGAGAAGTGCACAGGTTTCCGGTCCAAAGCAAGGTCACAGGGGAGCCGCTGCTAGTGTCGGCTGTGCTCATTCAAAAGGGCAAGGTTGGGATTGTCCGCAATGTTCCCCAACAAGCACCCGCCATTGACCAGATCGCCACCCAATGCATCAAGGTGCTGGTCTACAGAGACCAAACATCCGACTGGAACGCTGTTTGCAGACATCCTGTCAAGTACATCATCAGCCAAATATTGGAGTTGCAGGTGTGCAAAGACACAGCATGTCAGTGCGGCCGCTGGCACCCACATGACCAAGGCAACGACTCTCCCATACTAGATGTATGGCAGAGGGATTATCTCACCATACACTTCCAGAAGGCAAAAGCAAATGAGGCGCAACTCTTCACAGTGGCCATGCGGGTTCCGGTACCAATCTTCCATCAGTTGTACACCAAGTCTGGTAATGATGGCATTTACTTCGAGCCACGCATGGATGACGGCCGCACACAAGATGAAGCATACCATACGGTGTGGATTCCTCGCAAACCTCACAGTGAAATCGTAGCATTGCAGTCAATGTTGGACACCAAGGCATCGCTGATCAGGGTCGGAGCCAGGTATGGTCTTAAGGTGCCCATTGCAGACGCATCCAAGGTCCATGATCAGGTGAGTCCAGGGACACCTTTCATCTCAGGCCCAAGTCGATCAACTTACCGGGTGGGGCCGTTTCCATGGGGAACCACCAAGAAGGCAATCCAGCAGCTATTCCAACAGTGGGGATGGGTTGCCAAAGCAGTGCACTCAGTCGAAAAGGCCAAGGATTCCAGCGGACTCATGTGGTTGGTGCATGCCAATTCGCCGCCAGGACATTTGGTTTATCAACTGCAACATGGTGATGTGATTATCCACCAAGATCCCCAATCATCCAAAGATACATGGAAACCACCCCAAGCTCAGGCATCCAGAAAGGAACTCCAGGTTCACCAGCATGACGAGGTGTTCCACAATGACCCTTGGGCAGCATCTGCACAGCGGCTGAACCGCCAGCCGGAGGTGACAGCGGCACAACTCACGTCACTGGAAGCCTCCATTGACCAAAAGATTTCGCAGCATTTGGAACATCGCATGGCAGATCAGGATGAGCACATGACGCCGTCCATGGAGCCACGACTTCTGGCGTTGGAACAACAAATGGCGCAGTTGCAGAAGCACTCCACCCAGCTGGACGGCAAAGTGGACTACCTGCACAAACAGGTGGAACATCAGGCTGCCAAGTTTGAATCGTCATTGGATTCGAAGCTTCAGGACCAAATGCATCGCATCGAAATGCTCATGACAAAGCGAGCCCGCTCCAATGAATGACGGTGGGGGCGGTGGGGACGCACATCCTCCATGACGCCCACCCTTTTCCGCCTTTTGTGGATGCTCATGTGGTTTTTCCCAGTTGCAGCCGGTAGCACTATCCAAGGCGATGCTAGGTATGTTCCTATGCCACAGTCAGGGGTGCATCAGGATGAAACTCTGAGTAGATCCAATGTTTCACTCCCATTTTGGGATTTCCAAGGACCTTGCGAAGCCCTGGCCTTTGGATTGGGAAGTCAGGAGGTCGGTAGCTTAAGCCCTCTGCTTGCCTCAGTCAGTGCACAGCCATCAGGAATCCATGAGGTGCAAATCCCTGGCAATCATTCAATGCCACAGAAGGCAGCTTCCGCCACTCAACCTGTAGAACCAGAAGTTGGCCAACCTAGCCCCAGGCAGTTTTGTTCGGCTCTTTCGTCGTGTCACCAAAGCAGGTATGATCCATATCATGCGTTCACAGGGTGCATACCACCCACAAGCTTCACTCAGTGCAGCACCATCAGTCAGGCCAGTCGTAAGTCCTTGTCATGTCATGATAAGCGGACCATGCCAGAAAAGAGCCACCTGCACACAATTTTCCACCATTGCAGTCCTGTGCCAATTTTGTGCAACTCGGTGCAGACAGAGAAGTTGTCTTGGTACTCAGGTCGGAACAAACTCAGAGTCGTTGAATCGCAGTGCAATGCATTTCAGCCTGACGCAATCCACAAGTTTTCCGGCACCCGACCCACAGTAGAGCAGTCCAGATCAGCCGCCCAATCGAATCATCCACAGCAGGTTTCCACTGTGGTTAGGGAGGACCCAGGTATCTGCACCAGCCCCGGAATGTGGGCTACTCCGGGTTACCACAATGCCCTCAGAGACTCAGAAAGAGGCTTCAATTTTGTCGATCACCCCAATCAGCAATTTTCATCCTATGATGAACCCTGCAACAGCCAGGGCTATCCCATTTTGTTCAGTGACCCAGATCCCAAGCGAGTACACCTCCTTGCTCGGGCCCAGGTCCCTTGTAAATGGACTCATCCAAGTGCCAGTAGTGTGGAGGACAAGGCCTCCGTTGGCCTTACTCAACAGGTCGCCATCAGGGTGAGGGTTCTCAACCATCAATGCAGATCCTGCAACAGCCAGGATCTTGTAGTGATACAAGAACGAGAAAACAGCCAGCGGACGGGACGCAAGAACCCAGAAGAAAAGAAAAGCGGGATGACCAAAAACCAGCCAGCGTGCAGGTCGCAAGAACCTGACAAACAGCCAGCGGCAGGGTCGCCAGAACCCTTGAAAGAACATCGAGACTTCATATCATGCCCCGGAATATGGGCCACTCCGGGTTACCAGAATGCCCATCAGGAGTCAGAGCATGTTGCACCCAGCCTAGGGGACGAAGAGACCTCCGCCGGAGGGGCTGAAGCATCTAATGGGCCACTTCACACCAATGGCCCAGAGGCCGTGATTGCCAAGGAAGGACCAGCGCCACACCGCCTCAGCACCTTTTCATGCCCCGGAATCTGGGCCACTCCGGGTCACCAGAATGCCCAGCCAGATGAGCAGGTCCCCCGAATGGCCGACAGCTATGGATGTCCCAACACCTGGGCCACCCTTGAACTCCACAATTTCCATGGGGTCCCTACCAGGGTTGCCTACGCACGACCAGAGGGACAAGCGTATCCCTATGCAACTGAAGTAGAGCCCTGCATGCTTCAACCCGGCATCACGGCAAGGGCTGGGCATGAAGGACAGGAATACATGATCGATCACAACCAGCTAATTGCATGCCCCGGAATTTGGGCCACTCCGGGTTACCAGAATGCCCAGATCAGGACTCCCAAGACCATCCTCGTAGAGCACAGCGGTGAAAGCCCCATTTTGCTCAGGGCCGCAGAACCCAAGCGAGGATACCATCAATGCCGTGCCCAGCTCCCTTGCGATAGGCATAATCATACCATTGCACGTGGTGGTCCCATTCGAAGGCTAGCCATCTGGGAGATGTTCAACCAGCAATGTAGATCCTGCAACAGCCAGGATCCAGACATGACACAAGAACCAGAAAACAGCCAGCGGACGGGAAGCCAGCACCCAGAAGAAAAGAAAAGCGGGATGACCCACAACCAGCCAGCGGGCAGGACGCAAGAACCTGACAGACAGCCAGCGGTAGGGTCGCAAGAACCCAATACAGACCATCCAGATCCTCTTTCATGCCCCGGAATATGGGCCACTCCGGGTTACCAGAATGCCCACTGTGAGACATGGCAAGGAGCCTCTAACTCACAGGATGTAGAGGTCTCTGCCAAGGGGGTCGAAGCATGGGATAGGTCTCAACACTTATGGCAATTTATAGTGGACACCCGTGGCCGGATGGACTTCATGCCAGGGGAGGGGTCGCAAGTACCCTTTCCAGCCCATCATGCCTCTCCTTCATGCCTCGGAATAGCGGCCACTCCGGGCTGCCAGGATGCCCACATGTGGTCAGGACATGCTGCACAGGGTCCACATGACGGGGAAGACGCCGCCAGAGGGGTCGAAGTTTATGAGAAGACACCAGGCACCCAGGGCATTCCCGATTCGACTGCCCAGGTTAGACCAGTGCAACAATGCTCGAAGAATCTTTCATGCCCCGGAATATGGGCAACTCCGGGTTACCAGAATGCCCAGTCAGAAGAAAGTGCCAGCCGACAGGAAGTCATGCAAGTCAAGGTCGGGCACACCAAGGTAGCCCATGAGGTAGACCAGCCAACAGACTTTGACGTCGTTGCATTCATGGCTGCAGGTGTGCATCTCCGCCCAACCAAGGTCGGAGAAACTCCAGCCCCACACCTTGTGGACGATCCTGCAATTGCTGCACAGGAAAACATGTTTGATGGCGACGAGGATCCCGGATCCTCCGATGATGATAGTTCCACCAGTGAAGATAATCCGACCTGGCGTAACTTCTATGTCTATACCGTGCATCAGCCTCCAGTGCAGGTTAGTCTCCTCATGATTCGCCCGCGCGTACAGCATCACCAATGCGCCAGAGCGTTGGGGTGGACTGTGGCACAACTGGCCGCCAAGTATGTTGTCACACCCTGCCCAGAAGATCTTCTGCAGTCAAGGCTCAGGGGTATGTTGGCAAGATACCAAGATGATCCCAGCGAAGAAGGCCCATTAGCCATGGTACTCATCGATGTCGAATTTCACCCGCCAGCTCCACGGTGGGATCCAGAGATCATCCGCACTGCAATGTTTGTCCCTAGAGACCTTACCAACCACCAATTTCTGGAATCCATGCACCTTCTGCCCTACTGTCGTTACAATCGTAGGCCCTGCTTGCTGCTGCTGCGTGGTCTGATGATCCAACTGGATTTTGAGATGACTATGCAAATCACCGATGGATCGTACCTAAGGGTGATTCTTCCCCCACCGAACCAGGAGGATGAGGCCACTTCCACACGATGCATTGCCATGGCATGTTATCAAGGAATTGGACAAGACTCTTTTGCATTCTTTGGGGAATTAGTTGAGGAATATAACCTTTGGAGCATGCCCAACCCAAGCCAAGTCTTGGTAGTAGACAGCCCGGAGGATGCACCTGATGATGAACAAGTCTCGCTCATTCAAAGCGTTCGCCTCCCACAAGCAATGAGAACCCCTGCCAACGCAGACAATCAGGTTTTCTCGGCCCAACCAAACCAGGAAAGCAAGCCCTGCTCTTCCAGAAGCATCGGCCCATGTCCACAGAGTCAGAATGCTGATGGTGATGTGCCGGAATCCGGAATACAGGCCACTCCGGAGTACCATAATGCCTGTTGGTTTTTGCGGTATTGGTCCATAGCCAAGACAGTCGAGGGACTGAGTGGGCAAAGCATTGATACGTGCTTTCTACCCACCGGCCTCCACTCCAGTCCGCCCAATGAAGGTAGCAAATCTTTCCTGTGCATGCATCGGCTAGGGGAGGCATCCAAACCTGGCCCACAGCAAGCAAACGAAGGATGGGCAATTGCTGCCATCAACCCGACAGGCCTTTCCGGAAAGGCAAAGCAATTCAGTGACATGCCAGCAGGAATCTATGCAATTTCCGAAACACATCTCTCAGCACGTGGTCAAGCCAGATTCCGCGAGGAGCTTTTCCATGCCAAGTCTAGCCTCAAGTTGTACCCAGGGTACCGAGCCCCGCTGAAGAAAGACTCCATCCAGGCTGTCGGTGGTAAACATACAGGAGTGGCATTCTTGACCCACTTCCCGACCCGACCGGTCACTAGTGGATGGAATGAAGAGCTTTACCAGACCAGCCGTATCCATGCAGCAGTGTTCATGGTTCAGAACACCTGGATCGCAGGAGGGGTATGCTATGGGTACGCCAAAGATGCTGACTCCCCCGCGGTGCAAGAGAACACAAACCGACTCTTGCAGGAAGTCGCCAGGCAAGTTATGCACGGCTTCAAAGGCCCGGCGTTCATAGCAGGGGACTTCAACCAAGTTCCTGGGGTCTTGTCCGAAACCACCAAGTGGGAGCAGAAAGGATGGAGAGATGTCCAAACATGGGCAGCCGAGAGGTATGGGATCAGCCCAGGAGTAACTTGCCAATTCACTTCCAGGAAAGACTTTGTATACCTATCTCCTGAATTGCAAGCAATGTTGTCAGGATGCACCAATTCCTTTGACCGCTGGCCGGACCATTCCACGCTCATGGGGAATTTCACATACCCGAGCCAACCAGAACCTCAGCCAAGGTGGGACCGTCCAGCATCGATAGATTACAGTATCATCGACAGCAAGACCATTGCAAGCACCCCTTGCTCCCCCGCACCAATCAAGGGAGATCCCACGGAGCAGTACAAAGCCATTTGCCGCAAGTTTGAACAACATGTGCAGGATTGCCTCAAGGCCAAGGGTAAAGTTGGACTCCAACCGAACCAAAAGGGACGGGGTCACACGTTGAAACGCACCTTTAGGCACTCAGTTGTTGCTCCTGTCAAACCAGCTAGACAGGGAGATTACCAACCCTCGGTCCACACATGGTCACTGCTGCACAGTCGCTGGATCACTCAGTGTCGACGGCTCCAAAGCTATGCAAAGCACATTGGTAAGGGTAGCATCACTCCCAACGCCATCGAGCACCGAGCCGCTCTTTGGAGGGCTATCCGAAAAGCACTGGGATTCTCCGGAGGATTTCCCAAGTGGTGGGCCGAACAAGCCAGTGACCACCCGAACCTCCTTCCATGGATCCCAGTTGACCCACCAAACCCTGCCATCGCAAAACACATCAGTGACCATTTCTTGGCCGTTTTGTCTGCAATGGAATCCCGAATCATCCAGCAAAGGGTTGCCCAGGCAAGACAAAACCGCATCGAGGACACCAACAGAGTTTTCAAGGATGTTCGACGCCCCATGCCAGTCCCAGTCAGCATGTTAGTCGCCAAGGCATCAACTCAGGTCACAGAAGTGGTCGATGAGGGATCAGTTGAGGTCGCAGACTCTACGCCGATCCAAGATGCAGCTGTCCTTGAAACACGCACTGGCCCGATGCAGGTGATACATATAGAGGCCAACCAGATCTGGTTCACCTCTCCTCACACTCTGGTGCCAGGCGACGAGGTGGCCATAGTAGAGTTGCAAGGCAAAGTCCAAGAAGTGCACAGTGCATTCCTCCAGGAATGGACTAAGAGATGGGACCGACACAAGCATTTGGATCCCACCCACTGGGATGAGGTGATCGCCCTAACGCAGTCCATCCTTCATGCAGAACAGATGGAATTGGCTCCTCTCACGCTTGCCAAGTGGAAGCATGCCCTGAAGTCGAAGAAGGCTACCGCAGCCACTGGATTGGATGGATTGGCAAGAAAAGACCTGTTGTCATTCCCCGACGTTTTGCATGAACAATTGCCGGAAGTTTTCAGGCACGCAGAACGTACAGGGCAATGGCCCCAGCAACTCCTCCAAGGGGCGGTGCATGCATTAGAGAAAACGGCCAATGCAGAGAAAGTCTCGCAGTACAGGCCGATAACGATAATGCCATGCGCATATCGCATTTATTCATCCATCAGAGCAAGGGAAGTCCTCCAACACTTGGCTAAGGTTCTTCCGCCCACCTTGCTTGGAAATATCCCTGGAAAACAGGCAATTGGTTTGTGGTGGACGCTGCAGCACAGAATCGAGCAGGCGATGTATGCTGGTGAGCCACTGACAGGTGCAGTATCCGACCTTTGCAAGGCTTTCAATCACTTGCCCCGCCTGGTGACATTTCAGGCTGCGGCGTCGCTGGGAGTTCATCCAGACATCATTAGAGCCTGGTCAGCCTCCACAGTTCATCTGCAGCGGCATTTTGTTGTAAGGGATTGCCCGTCAGCACAGGTCACATCCACCACCGGGTTTGTCGAAGGTTGCGGGATGAGTGTGGTAGGGATGGTGCTGATCAACGCACTTGTGCATGCGTATATGCAACACCAGCATCCTCAGACAGTGTTCACCACCTATGTGGACAATTATGAGTTGCAAGCTCCGACAGTTGAGCAAACAACCAAAGCCTTGTCTTCCCTTCAAGGGTTTTGTGACCTTCTGGATGTCCAGCTTGATGTCAACAAGACGTATCACTGGGCTTGTGATGCAGCTGGCAGAGCTCACCTGAGGGCCCAAAATGACCTTCCAGTTCGGTCTGCCAAAGACTTGGGAGCGCACATGCAGTACACAGCCAACCAGACCAATGGCACTGTCCTGGCCAAATTCCGCCAGCTTCCTGAACTCTGGCACAAGTTGGCTCGGAGTCATGCCCCTCAGTCGCAAAAACTCAAGGTTCTCAGAGTAGTTGCATGGCCGCGAACACTGTATTCAGGTTCCATAGTTCATATTGGTCCCGCCCATTTTGATGAAGCAAGAGCAGGAGCATTCAAGGCCATTGGGATGCAAAAGTCAGGAGCCAATGCACAGATCTTCCTGTCACTGGTGGCCACGGTGAGCTCAGATCCCGAGTTTTATGCACTGTGGAACACCGTCACACAGTTTCGCCGCCACATCATGGAAGACCTGTTGGACATTACGTTGCAGCAAGCAGCAATCACTCCTCCCCGGAGACGCAAACCGGGCCCTGGAGGAGTCCTAGTCACCAGACTGGAGCAAATTTGCTGGAGTTATGTCCAGAATGGGATTTTCAGAGATGGTGAAGGTGGCAGCATCCACATCTTGCACACCCCACGGCAAGAGCTGAAAGCTCGCCTGAGCAGAGCCTGGCAGCATGCAGTAGGCCGCCGGTGGGAGCACCGCAAAGGGTTTCAGGGCCTCCGCTATGTTTGCCCCATGATTTCTCAGATTGATCGCACTCAGCACGCCCCGGATGCTGTAGGTTTCCTTCAAGTTGCGCAGACAGGGGCCTTTTACACGGCTGATTGCCTAAAGCATTCTGGATTCACTGACTCATCGGCTTGCACACGATGTTCAGCAGAGGACTCAGTGGAGCACCGCCATTGGCAATGCCCAGCCACAGCACCAAGCAGGGCCCTGATCCCTCCCTCAGTGCAGGCACGGATTGACACCATGGAACCATGCCTACGCCAGCATGGATGGATGCCAGAACCCAAGGAGGTAAGAGACTACAAGCTTAGCCTGGCAGAAGTACCCGACACAATGTGTAACTACGCCCACGCCGGGGCCCAGTCACATTTTGACCTTTTCTGTGATGGGACAGGCCTGGACCCCAAACGACCACAAACCAGACTGGTGGCATGGGCAGTAGTCCTTGCAGGGGTAGACCCACAAACCCCCCACGCACCGCTTGCGTGGGGAGGGGTGCCAGGACAATGGCAGACGGTGATGAGAGCTGAACTCACCGCATTTGTCTCCGCCCTGTGTTTCGGCGTTTCCACGGGCACCACTTTTGCAATCTGGAGTGACTGTGAAGTTATTGTCAAGAGGGCCCGCCGTATCCAGCAAGGTACGTTTGAAGTCACCTCAATATGCACAGACCATGATTTGTGGATGATCGTACAAGACCGACTGCCTGATTCCAGCGTATGTAGCCTCCACCACATTAGGTCGCATCAGGACTATGTGGGTGATGAATCCTGGGTTCAGTGGGCGTGTTCGGCCAATGACACGGCGGACCTGCTCGCCACATGGGCATTGGAAAACCTCCCACCCAATGTCCGCCATCACCAGCAGAAGGCATCAGAAGCAGTGGCCAACGCCAAAGAAGTGGTTCAACATGTGCATTCCCATATGGTGCGAGTTGCGCAATTAGCCGTGACCACTGCGGCTCCTTCTCCGGCCCCAGTGTATCGCTTGCCAGACACCATGATTCTGGAGTGGCGCGCTATAGCGGAAAAGGCAGTCGATGCAGCCCCGGCAAACCTACGGTTCCCCAAGTGGCTCACCATTTTGGACTGGATGAGAGAGATTGACGACCAGACAGCTGCACCACGGTGGCTAAGTTGGTACGAACTTCTGGTGTCTTATCAACTCTATGCAGGGGAATGGGGGCCTGAGAGTACCTCGAGCCACAATACATGGCGCATGAACCCAAGGTTACAGGAGTACTGCGGCAAACAAGCACTGCGTTCGTGGGCGGCGTATTTGCTGAACCTCATCAAGCTCCAGTACCCCCATCACAAACCAATTGATGGCAGACCGTCCAATCCCAGATTCCATTGTTGGACGATGGGGATCCTGTGTCGAATCTCAGACACCCATGCTGACTCGATCCGCAACTGGCTGGATTCAACCTTGGGGGACGTCCGCATCACTAAGATGACCATCTTGCACCAGACTGGACCTGCGGAAGCCGTGCGGCCGCCTCCAAAGGCCAGTCAATCAGAGCACGGGCTGCATAGATTCTGGCAAAGCCAGCGATAGCTTCAAGCTACATCTTCTCACTGCCGGCAGTCTGCAACCGCCAACTGCTGGCACCAGACGACAAAAGGCGCGACAAAAGGGTTTTGAACACTGCTCATTTAAGAATAGAATATATAATATATTGATATATGTTGAACATACTTGCCTGGCTCGCGAGGTACAGCCAGACGAAAGCTCCTGGCAGCTAGAGGAAGGCATGGCTCACAGACCTCAATTTTGATCAATTGTGGTAGATGTGCCCCCACAAAAGTGAACTTTGTATAGGGCATATGACAAGAACTCTGCCAGTCTCAACGGCATGGCCAAAGTGTTGATTCAAATCATTCAATTTTTTTTGCGTCGCTGAGTCGCTTTCTGCCCAGCTGTTTTCCCGCCAGGTGGGTTGGTCTTGCACATAGAGCTGGCAAAGAACAAGTTTGAAGATGAACATTGGGAAAGGCTGAACCTGCTCTAAATGACATTGTACATATTTGATGTTTGTAGACTTGTTCTTACAGTAGTGTATGCACGCAACAATATGGAAAAACGACGGCCTTTCTAAATGCCATCCGATCAATTCCTCATCCGAGATGGACTCCACACACTATGGGCCTATGGATGTTGCATGTGACACCTCAAATACACCATGTTGAAATATGTTGAAATTATTGATGTTGCTCCACCCTAGGGTCCTGCCAGTCCTGCATGGCCGCAGGGTTTGGCAGGGGCACCCATGCACAATGGCACCTACTGCCCAGGACAATTGTATTCGGTCGTATTGCTCGACTATTCTGGGGGGTACACATGGGTAACCTTTTTTTTTGCAACTCATCGGACTCGGAAACTAATCTTGCACAATTGTCGGAACGGGACTCGCAACTGCGGCTCAGGTGGGGGGCAATAAAGTTCATGTCTACTACTGCATGCTGTGGGTGAGTTTCGAAATGTGATCTTCCAGTTGCAATACAACCTTTGAGTTTCAAAATCCCAATTTCAAATACAGCTGGGAAGTTTTTAGTGTACAACTATCGACTTTCAAAATACAACGTTGACCAACATGGATATGTTTTCCCTGAATTAGTTTGACAAGACGTCTCACGGTGTGCTACAGGCCCACAAGATTTGAGCAAATGAATGAAGCACGCAAGAAGCTGACAAAGTGCGCTAGTTGAATGCCTTTTGTTCCCACTTGTTGCAAAATGTTTTTCGTGTCTCTATTGATTGGCGAAGGGCCGCTTAGAAATGTTTGCATTGAAGTGTTTGACTTCAGAGACAGGAGCAGAAGCAGCTTCAAAAAGTTGCTCAAGCTGCATGTCGCGCCGACGCGGAAGAGGCAACAAATGGAAATGCTATTATTACTCAAGCCAAATATGCGTGAAACAAACTCTCTTCGAACGCAATCTGCCATCAGTGGCGCAGGAAAAGCCAAGGATCGATGAAGAAAAGCTCAGAAGATGGAAGGAAGATGCTTGAAAGCAAAGCATTGTAGCCTCAGACAGGATGGTATAGAAAAACACTGCAGGTGCTAGATAGCAAGTGATGGACGAAAGTTGCAGACAAGAATGTTGTGGGAACAGGTGTGTAGAGTGTGTGTGTGTGTGCGTGTGTGTACCGCAGCTGTTTTGAGATCCAATGAGAACCGTGCACCGGCGTACGTGTCCAGCCAAGGCCCTGCCAGGGATTGACGTGCAGTGGGGAGATACATCAATTGAATCCATACGACAAGGCTTTTGCGACGACAAAATGCTGTGAAAGGATGATAAAGAGAAGACATTGTCATAGCATGTCATGGCTGTAGCATATTTGGTCTGCATGTGGAGATAAATGAAGCTATGAAGAGGAAGGTTCAGCAGGATATGTTACTCGGCTGATGTGGTCAATGGTGTGATTGGGGATGAAAGGAAATTATTTATATAGTATGAATTGGTTACAATGCGGTCAATTGTGCCTTATTATAATATAAAATATACATTAAAATAGTATGAAGGAAAACAATAATTTATACATGGTTAAAAAAACAATAAAATTGATAAATTATGACAAATACTAAAGGCATTTCTACATAATATATATAAAAACATATTAATTTAATATAATTGTTTAATTTAAAATAACTTGCGTGAAGGGGTGGGGTGGGGTGAAAAAAGGTTTATGTAATTTGCGTAGAATTGGAGGCGACGTGTATGTTACGTGGATGGTACGGTTATTCTAAAGTTATGTTATGTATTTCTTAGCTATATATTATGGTACGCTTGTGTAATTTTTTTTGTAATTGTGACATCTACGTTATGCTATACTAATGCAAAATATTTTGTACTTATCACGCATATGTTATGTTATACTAGTGTAAGTTTTCTTGTACTTGTTATGCATGAGTTATGCGGGGGGAAGGGGTGGGCTGGGATGGGATGTAATAATGTTTATGTAACTTACGTGAAGAGGTGGGGTGTAAAAACGTTTATATAATTTATGTGAAGGGATGGGGTATAATCATCGTAACGTTTTAGTAGTGCATTATGTAAGCAAAAAGCTTGGATTGGAAAATATCTTGAATATATTTGTATGTTTTAAGGAATTAAATGAAAAATTATTGGCAGCCTGATTTATATTTTTTATAATAATTGATATGTTATGTACTAATATGTTTATATAAAAACAGAAAAAATAGCTGACTTATAATACTCGGAAATTTTGATAATATACAAAATTATTACGAATTACTAATTAAAACTAACATTATATTAAAATATTTGTGGAAACATAATATATTATACCCTTTTCTAATGATTTTTAATATAGTATAAAATATACACTTCGTAATTTTAATGAATAAAATAAGAACAGAAAAAAAATATTGTGATGATTTATAATTGATTTTTATTTCGACGAACAAAAAAAAAATTAATTCGTAATTGAAAAATATTTAAAATGAAAAAAAAAAATATGAAAAATTGTTATTTTATTACAATGGATTTTTTTTTTTCTTTAATTTAATAATTTTGATTAATATTTTCTCGGGGAATCTCTTCTCCCTGCTATATATATATATTATAAATAAATAAATATATTTAATATTATATAAAATATATAAATATTTATATTATTTTAAAATATGTTTTTTATATATTATATAATTTTTAAATAACAAAATTAATTATTATAAATTAAAATTATATATATATAATTAAATATATATATATATTTAATTATATTATTATATTTATTAATATTTAATTAATTATATAATAAATTAATTTATATTTTTTTTTTACTATTGGAATATTTGAGGGATAATAAGGCAAAAAATGTTTGAATAATATGTTATTTAATTAATATTTTTTTTTATATGTGTTTTTTGGATTTCTAAAAGAAATTGAGAAAGAAAAAAAAAAATAATTATAATTATCGACAGAATTATGGAAAAAAATAAAACCTTTAATTTAGATAGGCTGTGTTTGCGTTCGATTTTTTTTCTATAATTGGATTTTTCCTTATAAGGGTTTTTAATATCCCGGAAGTGATCCGATCCTGTGAAATTCCATAATTTTTTTTTTTTATAATTAATGTTTGGGACTCTACCTGTTGGAGATATTATGGATCCATAATTCAAACCCGTTTCTTTTGGGAATTATACTGGAAAAGCACGACGGCACCAAAACTATTTTCCCTCACACGAGCCACGACCGGCTTCGGATCAGCCAGAACTCACACTAACCCCTTTTGGTCAGCGTGACCGCACGGACTCTGCCTGAGTTCTGTCGGCAGCCACTCTTTGGCGGTAAGTCCGTTTTTTAGCTGCAGCATCGGCCCTTATCTTCTTTGCCACCTCCGTGTCCTTCAGGGCCCATAGTGCCGTAGCCATAGCACGCATCAGTTTCTGGTTCCCCACGAGCTTTGTCAAATCATCTGATAGAAGCTCCTCACCAGGAACCCATCGGACCAATCGGCTGCCCCCATCTTCGGCCAGTGCCTGTTTCATGGCCGCGATGTCGATAGCCAGCCTCTTGTCCTCTCCCAATGCCGTGCCATTGAGCAAGTCGTAGCCAGTTCTGGAATCCATCACCAGAACCAGTTTCCACTGTGCCGCTGTTGGCAACCAACTGTTGAGCCTGATGTCGGGTCGAATTGCCTCTGCCAGAAGTGCTCGTACAAAATCAGCTTCCTCCATGGTTGAGGCCGCTTGTGAGATCTCGGCTGCAAGACTCGATCGGACTACTCTTTTCAAGAGCCCCGAGTGATGTGCCACTATGACCATCTTCGCCTGTCCATGAAGTATCTCCGGATTGGCAAATGCAATGGCCAGTCCACCCTGTGATCTTCCCCTCGGCATTCCAGCAAAGGAGGCGTCTGATATCGCCAGGACGATCATGTTCTTGACCTCGCAGCCCAATGCCTCATATCGGATTGTCACTGGTTGTCGGGCTCTTTCAACCAGAATCTTGAGTTCTGAAAGGGCTGCTGGGTCGTTCACCCCTGCAAGCTGTTGAACTCTCGAGACTCCAAATGACAAATCTGCTCGGCACTGCCTTGCCATCCAGTTCAACTGTCCAGCAATGGTGCCGATCCAGCGTTTTTCATTCGGCTGCAGTGGATGCTTCTGTTGTGGAGAAGCCCTTTGTGGTGGATCCAGCAGTGTCTCCGCATACTTATCCATCTGAATCAGGACCGTGCCGTCCGAGAGGACCACAAAACTTCGTCCACTCTTCAGGGTGTTTCCACTCTCCAAAGCTGAACAGTGAATCCAGTCTTCTCCTCATCTCCTCGGCATGTTCGGGAGATGCCACCAATCTCACGTCATCCACATGCACTGCAAGAAGAGCTTGAAGTTCCGTGCTATGTCCAAAGAATGAAAACAGTCCAGGGCAAAGCTGAAGTTCCCTTCCCCCAATGGACTCAGCACCCCTTTTGAAGCGGTGATACCAAAGTCGAGGAGATTCTGCCAGTCCAAATCCTGCCTTTTTCATACGAAAGACATCTGTTCTGGCTCCATCTGGAATCTTCGTCCTCAGAAAGTTTCGAACAAACATCGGGTAGTTCTTGGGTGTTTGGATGAAGACCCGACGTTCGGCTGGTAGGTAATCTCCTTGCAGAAAGGCAGCGGAAATGTCTGAAAAGGCCATGATCCACTTCCATTGTGCCGCCAAAAAGCACAGGACATTGTGTGCCAGCAAACTGGCTGTAGGGCTTTCCGTTTCAAAATCTCCTGCTCGCTGATCTCGATGTCCAGCAATCACCAATCTCGCCTTCAGCACTGCATCAGCAATGGCCTCATCTGAAGGGTGAGTGTTGTGTGGGTCACTCTTGTTGACCAGGACAAATCGAGATGGAAGTAATTCTTCATGTGCAATCACCTCGTCCTCCATGATTGGTGACAACGCGTCATGTTTGAAGTACACTTCCAAGGCCTCAAGTATCGGTTTCTCAAATGCCTTCTGCCACGCTTCTGACAAGTCATTCCATCGAAGCTCCAAACGCACCTTTCCGGTCTCGGGCTTCAAGACATCTTCAACATGCTCTTCTTCAGGTGTCTCAATCAACTCTCGTAGTCCATGATGTGTCGACTTCGGAGACGGACATGGAAGTTCGGAGTAGTTGATGTAGTTGAAGAAAACCTCTTGAAGCTCCTTCTGCATTTCCAGCATCTGCTGTTGGGAATCCGAGATATGCTCGACCACCTCATTCACTTCAGGCATCTCCAGAGGACCCAGTCGATGCCGGAGAAGAGAATCATTGGGCCAACCTGCAGCATCTCGAAGACTGACAAAAGCCTCTACTGCATGTTGTCCATCTCGCCACATCTCTTCTGCGAAGTATCGGCCTCTCATCCATGTCTGCAGAGTTGCTGGTGGATCTTCCGGATCTCGGATCTGAAATCGTGTAATGCCTTGCCAGAGCCTCTGAAGATCCTGTTGAATGTTCCATCTTGGTCGAATACCTTGCCCTCTCCAGTTCAAGTTGTCGAGGACAAACTCATTCATCATCTGTCCAGGAGTTCTTCGACCAAAAGGATCCTCCGTCTGATTTGTCGATGCATTGATTTGTCTAGCCTGTCCCCATCGAAGAGGGTTGTGCAAGTAGTAGATCTGAGTTGCCCTCACCCCAGTGATCCATTCCTTTGTAATACCCCCAGGCAACTTGAGGTTGGATTCCGGCATTTCGGATTCCGGGGTATCTCTATGGAACTCAAGCACATCAAACATGTGAAGTCGAGGTTGGACATGTACTCGACAAAGTTCTCCGTCTTCAATGCTCAAGACCCAATAATCCATTGTCGGTGTCGGCTTTCGTCCTTGCATCTTGAGGATTGGTGATGACTCTTCCCGAGTCAAAGGCCTTTTCATCCTAGGAGGGACGTTCCTGAACATGGGCTCCAGGTTGGGTGGCAGCTTCAGCCTTGTCTGAGGCGTGGCTGGCACAGGCTGCATCGTAACGTCCAATCCCTGAGGATACACCATCCTATTGTCTCGATGAAGAGCAGACCTCTCAACTGCCATCACATTATCCTCCTCAAAGTCCGATGGCATGTCAAATGCTGGAGTCTGCAACGCTGTTGTTGGCACAGCATGCAAAGCTGCCAGTACATCATTGTCAATCGACACCGCCAATGCCTCTGCGAAGCTCTCATCTGAATCTGAGTACTCGGAATTGTAGAATCTCCAAACATCAATGTACGGTGGATCTGGATTGGGTATGGCCACACTGAAGACGGACTGACTGCCCGGAAGCACGATGTCTGTCGATTTCGGTTGTAGCTTCTCCTTCATGAGTTTCAGATGCTTCTCCGTCTTTGACATGGCCTCATCGAACACAGCCCTCCTTTCAGAGAACGTGCCAAATGCTGGGTCTCTGTGACTCCCCTCCGTCCTCGGTTTCTTCTGTTGTCTGGAAGATGGATGAAGAAAAGGTCGATGAGAACCAGGGTCGACCATCGGGACCTCTTTCTTGTGGATGGAGATGGGCACATCATCCAAATTGGACGTCGACTTCTGTAGAGTCTCCTGCGACACCGGGGCCGTCTGCTCCTCGTCGCTGAATTCCGCTGAAGGGTACATCGGGTCGACCTTCAATGGTATCTCCGATTTCTGATCCTTCTTCTGTTCCGTCTTCTGCTTCTGCTGCTTCAGTAGCTTCGAGGGTTTGTCTCGTTGCGCCTTGGCTCGTTGTGCCTTGGCCCGTTGTACCCCTGGCCCCATGGAAGAAGAAGCAACTTCTTCGTTTTCGGAAGATGTAGATGACGAAGAGGAAGACGATTGTGTATCGGCATTCACCCTGCCAGATTCCAATTGTTTCTCCAGCTCTTCCAGAGCTTCACGGGCGATGTTGGCTGCCTCCTGTTCTTCCACCACTGCTAACCTGATGAATTCCAAAGGCATGCCTTTGAGCTTGTTCTGATAACGCAGCCACACTCGCTTGACTGCTCCATCCTTCCTCTCCACCGCCACCACCACTGCAGGGCCCACCCAGGAGATGTTATCTTGCATCCGTCTGGCCAGTCCTCTCCGGTTGGCCGGTGGCTCATAGAACATCACCTGTGCGCCCTCAGTGATGAGCTCCAGTTTTGGCAGCCTCGATCTCGAGCCTGCCGCCCTCCGCAACACCTCATTGGCTTCCATCCATTGAAAGGCTTCCGTTGCCGCCTTTCTGATCTGTGAAGCTCTCTGAAATGATTCATCCACTGTCGAGGGTTGTGAAAGCTGGAACTTCATGTGACCGGCAAGGGTGTCCATCAAATTGTTGGGTGCACCACATTCTTTTCCAAATACCAATTGAATCGGAGAAAATCCGGAGACTCTTGCTTGTCTGTTCCTTGAAGCTGTGACCGACACCACAGCCTGCTTCAAGTCCTCCAGCCCCACCACCGTTGTCTCCTTGATGACCTTCATCAGCAGGACCTTCAAGACTGCCCCATGACGCTCAGCCAATGCCATGCGCCAATGAGCCGATGGTGGGACCACATCATGAAAAACAGCAAACGTGACCAACAGGTACTCCAAGACTCCCCTGAACTCCGTTCCTTGATCTGTCATCAACACCGATGGAGGACCAAAAACTCCAAACCATCTATCTCTAAGGAGTTCTGTCGCAGTTTCTGCGCATGGGTCCTTAGAAGCCACGGCAATCTGGTACAGGGAGAAGGAGTCCAGGACATGGGTCACCGCATATTTGTCATTGTTGGCATCCCAGACATAGAACGTGTCAGCCACAATGCGTTCATTGAATGCCATAGGCCTTTGACACCACCTGAGCCCATATTTGACACTGGAGCTGCTTGACCGCCTCTATGATCTCCTTCTGGGCTCCATTGAGTTGAAGCATCCTCTGCAACTTCTCGTTGGAGATGTGTCCCAACGACACATGCAGGTGAGCCAAAGTTGATCTGATAGTCCGATGTAGCAAAGCAGCTCCACCAGCGAAGTTGATGTATTCATATCGAGTGCCATTGTCCACCATCCTCATGTGTTGCTCCACTTCCGCCGGCACCGTCTCCCAAATGCGGTTTGGTGGTACTTTGGCATGTAGAGGAAACACGATCTGCTGTGCCGATTCCTCCAACGCACTCTCAAGACCTGTCAGCAACCAATTGCAAAACTCTTCTGACCATCTTGAAGCCAAAGTCGACCTTCTAATAGAGATCCATTTATCTGTGCCATTCGGGTCTTGTATGCGCACACTGCCTTCAATTGGTTCATGTTCTCCAGGCTGATGGTTACACTCCATAGGCGGAAATGCCGTTGAGGTAATGCATGGATGGTTCATCTGAATTGCTGTGGGCTTCTTGTGGGGTTTGCCGCTCACTTGATCCACCAGCCCCATGCGACACATGTGTACCACTTGTTGATGCACTGGATTCCTCCTGCTCATCAATGGCATCTTCAGGGCATCGCTCTGAGCCGGCTGTTCAAGCACCACAAGGCGGCCATTGGTGGTCTGGTACGACCACACCCACAGCACAAACTCCCAAAACGGCAGATGTTCTCTCCGAAGAGCACTCAGGATGTCCTTCCGCTTCCGCATCCTCTGCCAAGATGACCAGGGACCACACGGAGGCGAAAGTGTGATGACCTCGGGCTTCTGCGCATCAATTACGTCCTTGAGCATCTGCTGATGTTCCTCGCTGGTCAAATCAAGGCCATACAGGACATCTTGAGGTGGTAGTACATCCCACCTTCCCGTTTCATGGGCCATTTCCGACAGAGTGGCTCGTCCTGCAAAGATCTCCATCAGCGACCATCTCTTGTACTTCATCTTGATGACATCATAGATCCTCGCATGGGTTCGCAAGGCCTTCTGCACCCCAATCTGTATTGATCGTTTTTGCCTTCGGTTCAAGGTGATCTTGTGTTTTCCCGGATTGTTCCTTTCTTCCGAATGTAGTACATCTTTTCCGGAATCATGTTGTGGAACATCTTCAACACCTCGGCGTCGCGCTCCATCAGAAGGATCACCTGCACATACCAAATCAATGCGGTCTTGTGTTCTCCGTTCCTGTTCTCGCACTGTTGGCGCATTGGGATCACTGATCATTTCCTGGAGGCACTCTTGCTTCGGCGGCGAGGTCCGTCGGGTTCCTCCACCACCTCCTCTGGCGTCAGTCCCAATGCCAACGGATAAACCTTGGGGTTGAAGCACAGCTGTCTTGCCGAACCGATGTGACCCCACATCGACGCCAGATGGCGCCCGTGCATGTGTAGGATCCAACGTGGATTGCGCTTCCAACGTCTCTTGCCCTCGAACTCCACGGCCTCCTTGATGCGCAACATCAGAAGCAACAACTTCCATTTGAACGTCAATGTCTGGGTCCACAGTGAGCGAGCGCATCACGTTGAAGGTCAGGTCGTGTGAGAAGACGTTGGAAAGTGTCGGAAAGTCCGCCTGCGGATGTGTCAGAGCGCCCTGCTTGGCTGTCTTGGGTCGGGAAGCCGACTTGGCTCTCGACTTCTTGGGCTCCTTGGGCATCTCCTCCTCGGCAGGCTGAGTTGCAAGGTGCTGCATCTGCATGAACATCTGTTGCATCTGCGCTTGCATCTCTTGCATCTGTGCAAGCTGCAGGTTGGTGCTGGCCTGTGCTCGAGCCGCTTGTGTTCTGGTAACCGGTGAAGTTGTCGGCCTCCTCAACTTGGTCGTTTGTCGAACCTTCCTGGTTGTTGAGGGTCTGTTGACATCCTCCTCCTCCACTGCCTGCATCTCGTCCGATGAGATCGTTTGGCCGGCCGTCTCCCATAGATCCTCCGTCTGAGCCAGGGACATTGCTCGGGATGCGGTCGACCGAATCCGAGGGATCGTCAGGCGAAGCAAACATCACGCGCCTTGATCCACTGGAAATTTGCAGGGGCATCACTTCACGGTAAGATTCCAGCATTGCATGTTGTGGGACTTCTTGCAAGTGTTCAATGTCATCAATCTTGATGGTGTAGTGACCCCCACGAGACTGATACAATCCAAATGCCTTGACATGATGTTTCCGTAATGAAATTGTATGCGATGCTGTGTCAACGACCAACCCCAATGCAGAACACACAGGTTTCGATAATAATGGAGGACAACTTCCAGCAACCACTGAAATACGAAGTAGGCAAGGGATCGTGGCAATGGACACATGCAAAATGATTGCAAAACGACTTTGATTGACATGACCATCCCCAAAACGAAAAGATTCAGATTCCGGAACAATTTTGACAAAATGACCTTCTTCCTTCCATCTCTTGACCACCGGGTTGACCCAAGCCGTGCCCGCCACTGTCTTCATGCATCCCAAATCCAAAATCATCTTGTCCCCCAACTCGGTGAGTGACCAACAAATGTCATGTATTTCATTCGGGGTCTCAACCATGAACTGACATGAAGGAAAGTGGCCAGGCTGAGGTCTCATGCTCCCTTTGTACTGCGCATCGGACTGCACACATGCCTTCAAATAGGCCCAGTCCGATTCCGACTGTGCCATTGCCACCGGGAAGGTCACATTCGAGGCATGCACCGGAGCTTTGTTCCGATACGGGCACTCCTGTGACCAATGCCCCAATTGCCTGCAAATGAAGCAGGGCTCGGTCTTCTGCTGCTCCTTCACCCATTTGCGAACCTGTTCCCGGTCCCTTGTGTTGCCACCACCATCATTGGCCTCCTTTTGGAAGTACTGCCGCATCTTCTTGATCTCTCTAACTCGGTTTCGGGCCTTGTATTCCTGCGCAAAGATCTCTGCCATGGCCAAGTCATTGGAGGATGACGTTGATGTACTGGAAGCAGTTGATCCCTGAGAGACTGAGCCAGCTGAGCCATTGGCCACTTCCATCGCCGCATGGCTACTTCCTCCAAAAAAGGTCATGTCCTCTTCGTCCTCATCCATTGACTCTTCTCCCATGCCTTCCAAGATGGCGTCTTCATCTCCATCTTCTTCCAAGTTCTCATCGTCCTCCAAGATTGCCATCAAAGCGTCTCGGAATCTCCGGCGTCCAAAAAACCGTTTCTTCCTTCGCACCTGTCCACCTCCGGAACTGGTAGAAGCCGATGACAAGGATGTAGCGCTCGAAGTCACCCCAGCCTTTTGGACAAGGTATTTGTCCTCATGGTCCAGTGTCGGCTCTCCTCTGCCGATAGGGCATCCATGGATGCCCTCCAACTGGTCGGCCAGGTCGATGATGGCATTTGTAACCAAGTCTTCATCTTCCAAGGTGCCTCCACAGGCAGCTTTGATCAGCGCCTGGTCTCTCTTGGTCAGCTTTGCTGCATCCATGAGGTGCCCCACATAGAATTGGGAACCAACCTGATACGCCGGGCTTGATTGGTTCTCCCGGCGGTAGATCTCCGCCCGGTTGATGAAGGACTCCAATGACTCCTGAGGCAACCGGGAAAGCTTCATGAACTTTTGTCGCCGTTGATCAATCTTCTTCTGGTCCAGCAACTTGATGATCGGAGACTTCTCCATGACATTCTTGATGATTTCGATGCCCCTCGAAGATGACACCTCCTCGACTGTCAAGTGCTGGACAATCTTTCCTGCACGTTCTCGAAGCTGCTGCATCAACCTCGGGCCCCTCATTTCTTCTGGCAAGGATCTCCCTTCTGAGGCTATCCAGAACATGACACTCCTCCAATACTGCTCCCATGATTCACCTGGACGGGCATAGTAAATTGGAGGGTATGTAGAGCTGATCTTGCCAACCGTTGCAACAGCCTGCTGGCTGTTTCCGCCCGCTATCGAGGGAACTCCACTCGGAATTTCCCCTGACGGGCGGTTCACTGCATCCTTTGTACCACCTTGTGGAGAGGTCGGCTCCCAAGGCTTTTCCACATCATGCCCTTGCGCTTCTTTGGATCCTTGGCGATGAACTTCTCCCTGAAGTCTTCCAAGATCACCAGGTCTATTCCTATGATCGCCGCCTGGTTCTTGTCCCCAACGGTCAGCATGTCCATCATGCGATTCCGAAGAGCTCCATGTCGACCAGTTCGGGTTTCCTTCTGACATCTCTGATGTTGCTGATCTCCATGACCAGTTACTCCAGCGATCATGATCTGACCTGTCCGACCAACTGCTTGATGACCAGTTGCTCCACGATCGAGAGCCACCTTGCCACTGGCCCCAAGCATCTACCTCTTGATCTGCACTTGCCAAAGACGAAGCATCCGACCAATTCTCCGCTGCATATGTTCTCCACGGATCGTTGCGAATCCATGGATCCTGTCCTTCTGGGCTCATCCAAACTACTCCATGGGCTCCCGGTCTTTCGGTTGCTTCCCGGACGTGTCTACCTCCTTCTATGGCTTCTTCTTCCACAGCACTGCTCAAATCAACTGAGTCCCCACTGCTGTCGGGAGATGCCAAAGAAGAAGAGGACGTCGCAGGTTCCACTGCCCCGAAAGTCACCCGGGATCTCCTCCGAGCAAAGTCTGGTAGAGGAATCTCACCAAAGCTCGGAGCAGCTGTTGCTCCAGTGAAGGGCTCGTCAGACCCATCCAACGAGCCTCGTGGCATGCGTGCGAGGTCTTCCATGGCTCAAGCCAGCACTGGGCCGACCCCAAAAATTAGGCCACAAATCGTGGCTCCGCTACCACTGGAAAAGCACGACGGCACCAAAACTATTTTCCCTCACACGAGCCACGACCGGCTTCGGATCAGCCAGAACTCACAGTTATGGAAATATGTATGTAAATACAAATATGTAGTATTAACCCAATTGGTGGCTTGACAAAAGGAAATATCCAGATATTATGTATATCAATGACAGGCTTTAGGGCATATACCAGATCTTTAGATACATATTTTCTATAATTCAATATTCCCCCTTAAAATGCATTCAAATTGCGAATCGATGGACATACAGTCACCGACAGAATTATGGAAAGAAAAATAATTATGGAAATAATAATTATGGAAAAAAAAAAGTTCGTAATTTTTCTATCATAGACAGGCGGCGCCTGTAAATTGAAATGGTGTTTTTCCATAATTCTGTCGGTGATTATCGAGATGATATGGTATATATTTTATATGTATATATATATTTATATTTATATTTATATATTTAAAAATATATATATATGATGAAAACAAAAATTTTTAGTTGAAATATGTTTAGATATGAATCCTATTATTTTTATTATATTTTAATTTTTATCCTCTCCCTTATCTTTTCCCTTAAAGGGATGATGATATGTTTTATTTTTTATATATAATATTAATTAATATATTAAAAATATAGATATTATTATATAAATAATTAATTAAAATAAATTATAAATATATATTTATAATATTATGATATTATAATTTTAATATTAAATATTTTATTATTAATTAATTTGAATTAAATTAAATAAATA
>Ga0126342_10002248_pt1 | contig 29626 bp, 23 predicted proteins | sample Cyp1metagenome_FD_92528 | JGI IMG/M metagenome (GOLD analysis project Ga0126342, IMG submission 92528) | Coral microbial communities from Lord Howe Island, Old Settlement Bay, Australia - Cyphastrea 1 metagenome | ecosystem: Host-associated > Invertebrates > Cnidaria > Coral ...
GCTCGGCCTTGAGCGACCTGTATTCGCGGTACATTCGTCCCAGCAACTCAATGGTTTCGATATGCAAAAGAAGATGAACTTCAAAGGGCATAGTCTTGACCATGTCAGGGTTGCTTGATGTGGACAAGGTGATCACAAAGTTGTGTCGGGTGAGGTGCTCTTGGATGCGCACGTAGAGCCCGACTTCAGTCACCAGAAAATGTAGCTGCTTCTCTGGATCAAGGGACTCATCCCACGGGCACCAGCGGCTGTTGCAGGCCTCAAGTTGCATAATTAACATTTTTGACGTGACAGTTTGACATGAAAATCTGCATTGAATCTCCCACTCAGTCTGGACAAACTATCACCAACCTGAAATAATGTCGTTTTCACTTCATTGCAAAAATCTTTAGGGATATGTTCATCAAACGCATAACATGTCCTGGACCCTGCATGGGTCTGTCTGAAAATAGTCATACTTGGCCCTCAATTTAGTCAATGGTTCATCATCAGCTTTCTCATTTAAGTGGTAATTGTTAATATACAAATACAATGGTATACTAGTATACCCCGTTGTTGGACACAGCCATATTATCAACGATGTTTTCACCAAACTATCTACAAATCGTCAAATCGTCAATCATTTGCCAAGCTTCACCCAATTCATAGGCCAATCACTCCAACATCATCCAACATCTCAATCTCCCATGCCCGGTAGCGTCTCAACCATCACTGGCTGGTCCTTTTCGTACTCTGGGTAAATTAGAAGACTTCACCTACCTGAAATTTGATAAATGGATAATTACCCCTAGCAAGTCAGGGATACTTACTGGTTTATTTCATCTAGTAAACATACAAGAAGCTATTGAAAAAGGCCATTTATAGTTGATTTGCCCATTAAAAAAGATGATTTTCCATAGTTATGTGGCTGTTTACTATGGGAAATCACCATTGTTTATTGGTAAATCCACTATAAATGGGCAATTTTCCATCGTTTTTTGTATGTTTACCAGAGGGTAAATTAGATGAATTCAATGGCTAGTAGATCAGGGATAGTTACCCCTACAAACCAGTGAGGTTGCAGCCCGATATGATTAGAACGGAGAAAATGGTGATTCTTGGTGCTTACAGTTATGGCCAATTATTAGTTATAATTGGTTATCAATTGTTACTTCTATGGACTTATAATTCCATATATGGGGTTATAATATGTTATAATTGACTTATATATAAATATAAAACTGGTATTTCGGGCCATAACTGTAAGAATAGCCTTATCATCTTTTTGATTGGGGATTAGTTAAATCCCCATGAAGTTTCAACAGCTTCGCTGTTGTTTCTATCGTTCCACCATGTTCATGGTTTTCAAGATGTTTCAACCCTATTCTGTCGTAAACATCCCTCATCTTCGTTGACTTCAACATGAATCAACAACATTGTGTGGTAAAAAAAACACACATGTTCATTGCTGTTGCTATCAAGAGGTCTTAACACCGTTGTTTGATATGTTTTGGGCCTACAGCAGCCCCCAAAAATGATAGAAAAGTGTTTGGAATCCCAAATCGTCCTTGGCTGCCATGGGAACAAAACTCCTAGAATGTGGGGCCCCTGCACTTAGCTCAGTTGGTTTATACACCCCATTAACATCCATGAACTAGTTCAACCTAAATCCCATAAACCATGGTGAAATTGGACTTAGGTGGTCCACAACTTAGCTATCAAAAATAAGCTGTAGATTCCATTAAATCCCATGATATCCATATTGTTTTATTGTTTTTTCTACAATTACATAATGCAATGTTTACCATTGTTTTCCTATGTTGTTTCCATTTAAAAACACCATAACTCACCGTAACTCACCGTTTTTCTATGGTTTTTCTATGGTTTGTTCCATTCAAAATCACCACAAATCACCATTTTTCCTATCATCTTTTAACGGCTGCACCAGCCCACAGGTGCGGCTGGTTGTTTTGGCCCAGGGGCCGCTTGCGAGCGGCCTTGCCGTAAGGCCTGACCTGAGGTGTCAAAAGGCGCATCTCAATTAACCACAAGTGACTATAATAGCAATATAGCAATATTGATACAGGATGGGGCCCCCCAGCTATAACCATAAACCATAGTTAAGGGACTTATAAGGCAACTTAGCTATCTTAGGGGCCCCATCCTAAAATAATAGCTACCCTCTGGTAAACTAACTATTGGGTGATTTTCAAGCCATGTGACTGTCAATGGATTGGTCTAAGGGAAAATATACAGGAAACCACCGATTTTCCCATTACCCGGCCTAGTAAACATACAAAAAAACTATAGAAAATCACCATTTTGAATGGGTAAATCCACTATTTCTATGGCCATTTTCAATAGCTAAGTTAAATTACCAGAGGGTAATAGCAATATTGATAGTGATATCTGTGGATGGTTGCGAAATCCTGCACCAATTGATAGGTGATTTGTCCCACGATTTTGTTTGGGTCTCAATCATCCAAGGTGGTGCAGGATTTCTTCCATCCACTGTACAGCATAGGATAATAGTAAAAATCGTAAGAATGTAAGTATACTTTATTTTCATATATATAATATTAGCACAATACAAAATACATAATACATAATTATCAATAAACTATCTAATGTAAGTTAACCACAATTCACCGACCAATTCCATATACTTCATATTTAGATTCAAAATATGTATTGTTAATCTATTTCCCCTACTCAAAATGGCTATTTGGGGGTATAATGTGGGTAAAGCAATGCCATAAACCATCCCCAATTTCAGCATAAATAAAATTACGTATGTTATTATGCTATTATAAAATAGTGCCAAACCAAACCCATACAGTTATGGTCATTTATTAGTTATAATTGGTTATAAGTTGTTATTTCTATGGACTTATAAGTCCATAAATGTGGTTATAATTGACTTCTAACTGGTAAACGGCCATAAATGTATATGCACCATGAAACTACTATTATGATCAATATCATTATTCAAAATAACTATTGTAGATCGATTTGGTTGTTGATATTAATATGCTTATAGTTAAAATAATATTCAAATGGTTGAACTGGTTGCACCTATTTCAAAACACTTCAAATTAATTTGGAATATTCTTGGTTGGATATTGATTATAAAAATGATTAATCAACTATAGTTGGATAAAATCCTGAATTCTATTCCATTGAAATTAACTAATTAACTACAGTCAAAGCCCTTTCCCAGTTATTTTCATTTTTTCTTTATTTGGCTTGGATTAAAAGAACAGTGAAACCGGCAAGCCCAATGAATTTGATGGTAAAAACCTGTCAGAACCCATGGTTTCTGGCAGTTATGGTCCTTTCCCACTTATTTCGATGGTTTTTGCACGGGCTGATCATCCCATCAATGGAATGTCTTGGGAAACTTGGCTGCGGTTTACTTCTTCGCTGCGGGCTGTCTCTTTGGTGCGGTCTCCTTCATGGATTTCATGGTGTTCCTGGGGGTCTTGGGAAATGTTTTTTTGACCTTCCACTTAAAGACTTCTTACTGGTGCTAAACTTTAAGCAGGGAATTTTCGGGAATGATCCATTTCATCACTAGTAATGTCATCATCACACAGTTATGGTCATTTATTAGTTATAACTGGTTATAAATGGGATTGTACATTCTATAAATGGGGTTATAAGTACTTAAAACTGGTAAAGGGCCTTAACTGCAGCAACCCCCAGTCCCATCCATTCCCTACGTAAAACGCACCAGCAAGACTTACTCAGACCATCGAAGTTTGAGACGTCCTCCCAGTTGGGTCATGCCAAAGCCACTTCAGGATCCAGGCTTGAAGCCTGCAGTTAAGGCCCTTTACCAGTTTTAAGTACTAACAAAACCCCATTTATAGAATGTATAATCCCATTTATAACCATTTATAACTAATAAATGGCCATAACTGTGGGCATCGATATAGCCATGCCTTCGCCATGTGTTTCTGCTTGCGCTGTTTGCTTTCTTCACTGCTTCACGTGGGTTCCTTTTTGATGCTGACGTCACTGACATCCTTCAACCACAGTTACTATTGGAGGCTCCCAACTGGGCGATGTTGGCCACGGTCCCCACTTTCGCTGATCCAACTGAAACATTCTGAAGGGGGCGATGATTGGGTTTTCCCTCAGGGGTAGGACAAGGATCAAATTGAATCAATATATGTAAGCTATATCATCCAAATAGCCCAAAACTATGATAAAGGTACTAAGACTATCTAAGACTATCTAAGATTATCTAAGATTTGTGAGGTAATCATCACTTTGAAGGGTACTTGGAGGTTCTAGTATGGTCTAGGCAAATGGCTCAAATCCACCTTGGCTCATTTGATACCTCAAAACCTTTCGACATAGGGATGCAAGCTCACCAGCTATGCAGCAAAAAAACACATGCAGGGTATCTAAAATTAGCCAGTATATACAGCTGGGGAATCCGAAAAGATCCAACTTCTGTATCCCAACTATTCACTGCTTGGTGGTTTCAACCCCTCTGAAAAATGATGGAGTGAAAGTCAGTTGGGATGGATGGAAATTCCCAACTGAATGGAAAGTCATAAAATTCCATGGTTCCAGCCACCACCACGCAGTGATTATTAACCATCATTAACCATCATTAAACATCATTACCCCATACTAAACCAATGTTCCAGTCACCACCAAGCAGTTAAAAAGTTATCAAGTACATGGCATGATCAGTGCTCTCAGTTTTGCCCAACAAAAGTTGCCTACAGTTAAGGCCCTTTACCAGTTATAAGTACTTGTAACCCCATTTATAGAATGTATAATCCCATTTATAACCAGTTATAACTAATAAATGGCCATAACTGTAATATCTTGGGCAAATGATCATCCAAACCCTTGGATTATGGGCCCCATAATGGGCCCTAGGGGCCCTCCATTTTCCCATGCGAAAACCCCATCCATTTTCCCATGTTCGAAAACCATTCAAGGTGGGTCAGATACAAGTTGGCTTGTTTTCTTCCTTAAACCCATCAAGTAACTGGGTGGTTTTTTCACCATCTAGAAAATATGAGTTCGTCAATGGGAAGGATTATCCCATATATTATTGGAATATAAAAAAATGTTTGAAAGCACCAACCAGAGTAAAATTGCATCTCCCAAAAACCCACGTTAACCAAGTCATCAACCAACTTAGCATAACATTTAGGGGACTCACCCTGTGCTGCTTGGAGGGTCTATCATTCTCACCACTGGCTCAAAAAGCCGAGCTGCAACAGGTTGTGTGCCAGTCAGTCATGGCATATGATGGCTACGTTCGGCTTGGATTCTCCAACATGAAACAAAGATTCACGCTGTATACATTACCTTTAAACATGATGTTGCATGTTATATATGAAAACATAAGTTTCAATTCATCCAAGCATCCAAGGCGTGTTTTTTTTGAGGATGGATGGCTGTTTGGTGAAGTCATGTCATCTTGTGACTTGTTTGAATATATTTCAATCATTCCTTGGAGGTATTGGAGACAAAAACCATGACACATTTGCAGCGTGGATCTGGTCGAGTCATCGTCAAACATCGTCAAACCACAGCGTACCAAATAGGGGTGACAAATTCCAGATGGAAGCAAACACTAAATGGCACTTCCAGACGAACTTTGCTGGTCATTTTTTTCACTGGATTGGTTGAACTGAAAATTTACAGGAAAACCTCATATTTAATGGGAAAATCTATGGTTTCCTGTAGATTTTCTCTTAAACCAATCCATTGCAGTTAAGGCCCTTTGCCAGTTATAAGTACTGACAAAACCCCATTTATAGAATGTATAATCCCATAGAAATGACCAGTTAGTTCACTAATAGCCATGGCCATAACTCTATGAATCCGGGAATTTTCCATAGCCGGTGTCATCAAGCGTGATTTTCTGCGGATCATCCATGTGAAAATCATCCATCAACGGTCGATGTTCCATATTTCCAGCAAGCCACGTTTGATGACACCAGAGGGTACAAGGTGGTGCCCCCCCAGTGATGTTTGTTGGTTTATAATCCCATGAACTCTAGATATATCTACCATAAGTCCTAGTGAAATTAGAGTTACAAACCAAGTCAGCTATCATAAATCAGCTATAAATCCCATGAAATCCCCATTTTCCTATGATTTTTGTTGGGGCACCACATTGTATGTAATTCGTTTTGTTGGAATAATCATTCTATGAGACCCCATCTCCACTTGAGGCCTGGACATGGAAATCGGTCAATTTGAGTACCGGTGTCATCAAAGGTGGCGATGGCGACTCCCCGAAGTCTTACTTGCAGTTATGGCCATGGCGTTTTTAGTGAACTAACTGGTCATTTCTATGGGATAATATATACATTCTATAAATGGGGTTATTAATAAGATGTTATAACTACATTATACATTCTATTTTGATGGGGTTTTCTTAGTACTTATAACTGGTATGACTCGGGCTTTAATTGTGGAACATCTTGGAAGTGTAAATCGCTGGGAAGTTCGCAAAAACTGGTGATTTTCGAGCCGTGGCCATGCCAGCCATGACACCGGTTATGGAAAATTCCCGGATTCGTACTTGGTGGCTCATCCCACGGCTCGTAAGTGGGTTAGTTCACCCCAGTTTTTTGAGGGGATTAACCCGCTCCTTATCCCATGTAAATCACTGGGGTGAACTAACCCACTTACAATTCGTGGGATGAGCCACCAAGTAGTGCATGACGAAGCCTGGAAGCTAGCTAGTTGTCAGAGTGATCTTTGTTCCCCGAACCTTGTTTTGGCCCAAGGATTTGCGACTGGAATTCCAACGATTTGTGGGGCCCTCAAGAACAAATGTTGGTGAACATAACTCCAATAGCTGCGGTTTATGATACTTATATATATATATACCTTAGATGATCTTAGATGTATAGTTGCATTCCATGTTCAGCAGCGCTGCTCCCAACACCCCGGATACAAAAAAAAGTTAAGGAGATAAAGAGACCCGAGTCTGAGTGGCTATCATTCACCTATGGGTTGGAGCAAGGCTCAGGGATTGGTAAATTTCCTTCCATAGAACATCAACTACTGCAGGATATGATCACCAATACTTTGAAGGTGATGTTCCAAATATCCAAAACGGAACATTTACCAACCCCGGATATTCGGGGTTGCTTTCTTGTATTAATCAACATTTACACTTATGGCCATGGCTATTAGTTATAACTGCTTATTTCTATGGGATTATACATTCTATAAATGTGGTTTTCTAAGTACTTACAACTGGTAAAGGGCCTTAGCTGTACATAAACTAGAAACTTCCTCTGCATGCTTTCCAAGAGGAAGTCAACGGTTTTGTCAATGGCTTCAGAGGACCCAGGGGAACAAACATGCCAAAACTTGGGTTCCAGAGGACGTTCCAGAAGGACAGTCCGACAAAAAACATCAAAAAACATCATTGTTTCAAGTGGATTCCCAATTTCTGGAGAATTACCATCCAGTAAATTAACATAGACCCTGAAAATCACCCATTTTTAATGGAAACTAGTCTTCCACCCCGTATCTGCCAGGGTCTATGTTAATTTACCAGAGGGTACCCCATATCCCATGGTAATTCCCCCTGTGGCATCCCCCCGTGGCCCCGCGTCCCGGGTCGTCCCGGTCGTCCCGGTGTCAATCTTTTTGTAGCAGCTCTGGAGCTACGAAGATCGATACTGGGCCCTAAAAGCCCAGGATTTGGCACATGCCGCAGCGGATTTTCCATCTGGTTGGTGGTTAACCTACCCCTCTGAAAAATATGAAAGTCAGATTGGATCATCATCCCAACTATTGGGGAGAAAAAAAAATGTTTCAAACCACCACTATTTCCACTATTTCCTGCAGTCAGGCCTGGTCAGGTGTTGGACCGAGGCCTTGGTTCTCACCTATGCGCTGTTTGCGCATCAAGCTGCATCATTTGATGCGCTACGTGTCAAACTCATGCCAGCCATAGCGTTTGCTATGGGGAGAGTTTGAACCTGTCTAGTTCCCCTAGCCACTGGTCCTCGGCAATGCTCAGTGAACCAATGTTCCACGATCTGCAGTGTTGCAGCGTCCCAGCAAACTGAAGCTGCTGCCACGTGTGACTGGAGCACCTCGCTCTCACAACGGCACGTCTCCAAGCCCACCTTTTGATGGCTTTTGCTCCAAAATTGCTTCATGCATCTGCGAAACCACTTCAGTCTTTTGAGAAACGGATAGCTCTGTGCATCCAAGTATGGCCTCACCTTGCAGTCCAACCATCTCTTGCCGCTCTGCAAAGGGCCTGGACAGCCCCAGGTTAACTGGTAATCCAGGTACAAGTGGATGAACGAAATCCACTTGACTGTCGTGCCCCCTGCGCCCGTGCGGGCTTTCCACCAGGTTGCTACTCTGGAGGTCATGCCTGCTCCGTACTCCGTCGCAAACTCCAACGGAAGGTTCCCTTGCCAAGCAGTGATCTCGAAAACTTTTGTGAAACTCCTCGTCTGTCTCGGAGCTGTCACTTCAACCTCATCCAAAGTCGTGGTCTGGTCCTGCTTCACGCTCAGCAGTGCCACTTGCAGTTGTAATTGCCACGCTTGTCTGTGGAGCTCCTTGGCCGCAAAGACCTCGGTGACGTGCACCTGCCAAATTGTCCAGAAAGCATTTCCTCGATCCAGATTAGCCACTTTGGCGGCCCAGTCTGCTGCATTGTTGTGCCAAAACTGCCAAGCCTCTGTTCTGTTTGTCGCAGAGGCGACCATACGATGCGCGGGCACCTTGATCACCTGCACATTGGAAAGACCCAGCCTGTCCAGTGAATCCAGCGCCCATCTCCAAAGGTCACCATTGGGTGTGTTCAGCTTCAGTTTGACCTGCCCCCGGGTGAGCAAATTAAACCTATTAACCACACCCAAACAGTCAGAAAACACTTTTACCCGGAAGCCCCCCACTGCTGCATGGTGAAGGACGACACAGAGTGCATAGAGTTCGGCACGGAACGCAGTTTGACAAAGACCAGGAAGGACACCAGAACACAAAACAGAGTGGCCGGCGAAAGTCCAATGGCCTGACAACGGGGGAGCAAGAACAGCACTCCAGGCAGCAACACGGACTTCTGGAAGCGACTGCCACAAGCAAGAACCGTCCGTGAAGACATGGTTCCAACCATGTTGCGACAAATCCACTGAACATGGTGGAACCGTTTGGGGCGTAGAATCCAAAGTTTGCAGCCAAGTCAAGTGGGAAGGAGGCACAATGGCCCAGCTGCGGAGTTTCAAAGCATCAGGCAACCTGTCTTGCAGTCTGGTGACATCAGGGGCAACTTGTTGTCGGATGTGTTGTGTTGCTGGGCACTGGTAGTGTCTGTGGTGGATGGAATCTGGGGCTCCACACCACTTGCAAGTGCCTGAGCCCTCATTCCAATGCGCGTGTGCATCTTGAGTGTACAACCCTCCGGCAAGGTTGAGCCTCATCAGGGCCTGTTGGTCTGGCGGTAACGCCGCAAGGCTTCTTCTGGTGGCCGCTACATCTGCATGCAACAGGCCTGCGAAATCTTTGCGATGCTCAACAGCTTGTGCAGCAAACCTGTACCAACACCACTGCAACCGCATGGGCAGTTCAGCAAAGTTGAGTTGGCTTGGGTCAAAGCGACCGATAGGGTCTTCCCATTGTCCATTGGCATGTATGTGGAGCCCTAATCGCTGGATTCTGGACAGCAAAACTGCTGTAGGTGAGGCAGGGGGAGGTTCCAGGTGTCCGTTTGCCGCACTGGCTAGTTCTGCAGCCCAAAAGTCCAGAGGGCACATGAGGCGGCTTTTCGCTATTGTGTGGATGATGCCTAGCCATTCTGGGTCAACTTGAGCTTCAACTATCCCAAGCAGGAGCATGGGATTGATGCCAGGCTTATCAAAGGACAAACTTTGGACGGCTAAACGTCGGTGACGCAACCAAACTGCTGAACCCAGTGGGGCACTGGCCACCCCAAAAAGGCCCCTTGGCCATGCAACGCAACGCAGGGCTCTCAGCTTGCTGGCATAGCTGGCTTTGCTACTTTTGAGTTGGGCCCAAAACGGTGCCAGTGAGTCAAGTCGTTGAGCTAACGTTTTGTTGGTACGTTGCTTCGAAAAGGCCACATGAGCACCTAAGTCCTTGGCAAAGTGTTTGACCTGGAGGCCTTGGTTACGGAGGGTGGAACGAACCACTGGGGAAGTCGACCAACCAAACGTCTTACCCTTGTCGACTGTAAGGTCAACCAAACCGGCAAATTCCAAAAGCAAGTCCAGCTGCCGGGTGGCTGCTTCAGGGTCCCAAGTTAAGAAGTCCCAGTTGTCGACAAAACTGAGCACCCGCAAACTGGGGCATTGGGCATGGACGTACCTGTGCATGACATCATCTACAAGGAGCATGCCGTAGCAGCTAAGGGCGCAACCCTCTGCCAGGCCGGTGCTTGTGGCAAACCCTGAGCTAAAGCTGTCTCGGACTTTGAACCTGCGGAGCATACCTGCAAGCGCCCCTGACCAGGCTTGCAAAAGGCCAAACGGTGTGCCTACATGAAGGGCCATGGCAAGGACTGGGTACCTAGGGAGGCAGTTATAGGCTTTCTCTATGTCGGCTGTCAAACCGCTCAAGCATTGGCCTTGGTCGTAGGCACACTGGATCTGGTCCACCAAGCAACGCCAAAAGTGGGCAGTTTGGTGTTGTCTTCTGTTCCCGTGTATGTCTGCATCGCACCAGTCGTCGGCGAGGGACAGCAAATGCCTGGCTTGCAGGGAACTGAAGCACCTGTATGCCATGCTAAAGACTGTAATTGGCCGGCCAGGCTCCGTCCGAAGCTGCCCTTTCGAACATGTTGCACAGGCTTTGCAAAAGGTTGGGGCCAGCTGCCAGAAGGTCTTTCCGGGATACTCCATCCATCCCTGTAGCTGAGGTAGGCTTCTTGAAGGCAACTTCCGCTTGGAGCAAGGCAGGGTTGATTTCAAGGCTCGGCAAGGAATTCTGCGGCATCTTATCTCTGGCAAAGGCTATAAGATTTTCCCAGTGCGAGTGAGGCACCTGGTCATGCCTGCACCAGCGCTTCCGCCATTGTTCGTGGAAGGCTTGGAAAACTTCGTCCAAAGCTCCGACTGGCTGAGTCTGAGTGACGGGCTGGCCAACTTGTGCGTCTCTGACTGAGGCCAAGTACACTTTGGTTTCGGTGGCATGGATAACTTCCGTGGCTTGAGTTCCTACCATGACAGGTTTGGTATCGTCAAAAAGGCAGGGTGGGTCAAGGACGATTGCAACATCATCTTCATCCACTTCGGCAACTTGGGAACTTTGGTGAACCAACAAGGTGGAGACAGGTTCAGGCACCGGTCGTTGGGTGTCACGAAAGACCAGGTTTGGGTTGTGCACGTGAGCCAAGACTCTGGCCGTCTTTCTGGCTTGCATCAGGCGGCGTTCAAAACACCTGACCTCGCTGGAAAAGCATTCACGCAACTGCAAAGCAATGTCCGGAGTTGGTGGGTGCAATGGCACGAAGCCCGGGTCAGAAAGTCCAATGCACCCTCTACCTATCCACCAACTGGCAAAGCTGTGCCCAAAACCTGGAGCATCCAAGATACTATGCCAAAGCAAGAGCCCATGTGTCCAAGATTGAACGGAGGCTGCATGCCAATTGCTTTGGGCCCAGTTGTTGTAGTTGACAAGGCGTCTCAGTTGTTTGAGCCAACGGGCATGTTGGACATCATAACCATAAAAACCTGGCTGAGGGTCCCTGCTTCGGCCTTGCTTTGGAGGTGTCGGCCAACCTTTCTTGGTTATGGTGGAAGTCCTTTGGCCTCTACCTCGCATTTGGGGACTCCATGCATGTTGCAGCACCTCTTGGGCGGAGGTTTCACGTTGTTGCCAAACTTCTGCATATTGCTCGGTGGGGTTTCCTGCCTGAAAGGGCACAGGCTGGGCAATATCTGGAACTTGGCTCCATGGGGTTTCCTGAGGTGTGGGCCACAGGTACCGCACAAAGTGTTGAGAGTCCATCTTGAAGTTGGCTTGCATGACAACGTGATCTGGGAAAGTGTCGGCATGGATTGTCACCCCTTGGAAGGCCGTTACAAGTTCTGGTGACAGCCACAAGAAGTCCTTCTGTGTCTTGCCCTTGCATGTGTATTGGGGCTGGATGCCCGTACGCAGGAACTCCAGGGTTTGAACCTCTTGCCAACCGGCGTCAAGCAGTTGCTGGGTGATGGCCAATTGGTCTTGGGTGAAATTCCAATCTCCTGCCATGTACCTGGGTCCTTGCGCATAAGTGAGCATGTGGTCCAACACATGGGCAAGCATGCCAGCTGTTTTCTCCAAAGCTTGTGTGTGGAACTTGCTTTGGGGGTATCCATAGGTAACTGCCCCTGTGATCTAGTCTTGACCTACGAGTGAGCCAACAATGTGAACCCGCCCTGTCTCGTACAAGTCTTGCGGCCAATCTGAGCAAAGTGCTCTGGATGGGTGCTTGGAAACCACTGCGACCCCTGCATACTGCCCTGCTGCGCTGGCTGTGGTGCGTGGGCACATGGGGTGTCCGGTAACTAGGTATTTGTAAGCACTTCTGGTTCGAAGGCTTTGCAACAAACAGGAACTAGAAACACTGGTGAGATGTGTTTCACTGACTGCAATGATGTCTGAATTGACATCAGCCAAAAGTGTGCTTTTCCCCAGCAACCCGCTCGGGTTGCAAACCCCGATGGACCAACAGGCTTGATCGGTTGGAACTGGACCAGGCTTGTCGGCTTCGCCGATCCTGCAGGAAAGGCCGAAAAACATCAGAAAGATCAACCAAAACTTTGCAAACATTCGTGGCACTGATGGAAACTGGCTCACCGCAGGTGCGGCCTTTGACCTACGGCTGCCGGGCTTTCAATCGAAGCGCCCTTTCTTGGCCAAAATGGCCTCTAACCGGCTCATTTGATCATCGAACATGCCCTTCATCTGGGATCGCTGGACCTCAAGTTGGGACATCATCTGTGTTTGAAGGGTCTGTACCTGGGCCGTGTGCTGGTGGTGGTGTTCGTTCACCATCCCTTCAAGGGATTGTTGGCGTTGTGCCAATTGCTGGATCTGCAGCTCGAGTTGGCTGACTCGTCCATCGTCGTCGTCTGTGTCCATCTTCTCGTAGGGGAGCTTGGCCAGAATGGTCTTCTCCAGGCGTTCTTCCAGTTCCTGAATCTGGGTTGTCACGTTGGGACTGGCCTGAACAGGCATTGTTTTCAGAGCTCCCTGCCATGGATCTTTGGTCAGCCAAGGGTCAACTGCAGCTGTTGTGCTACACAGCTCTACCGTTGCCTGTGGTCCTATGACCTGGTTGGACTGGGTCATGCTGGCTGAGGCTGACTCACACTGGGACACAACAACTGGACCATGGGACATGTTCCAAACAGACTGAGGCGGAGGCGTGACACTTTGCACAAGCCACATGATCCCTCCCTCAACCGTACGGTGTGGTTGCAATGGTCGGGCTTGCCATTGCATGTCCCCAAACACCTTGGCGATCATCTTGCGGTCAGATCCAAATGGCCAAGGGCCGCAGTGCCAATTAAGGCGTTCGCCAGGGGCCAGGAACTGGCTGTCTGGTTTGAGCTTGGCAAACATGGTTTGGAAGTGTCTGGCCTGGACTCTGATGCCATATCGGCGACCTGCTCTTGCCAGCCCTATGCTCAGTGGTTCACACTGCATGCTGTGCTGAGCTTCTTGCAACGTTGCCTGGGGCAACCATCATACAACTTGGTACTCATCCGACGGAGTTGACGAGTCCGGCAGTCGTGGCTCTATGTACACTCCATAGGCTCCACTGCTTTGCAGCACGGCCGGTTCTTGGTGTTTCAAGTACCTGATCTGCACACTAAAGTGGCTGGCATGACTGGCTTTGGTGGGTCGGCCTCCCTCTGTGAAGAACTGACGTTTGAAGACATCCAGGACGACATCTTGTGCATGGTCCATCGGATCGCGATGCCACTTTGGGCAAGTGCAGCCCTCTGTGCGACACGTTTGCAGTGCAGGTATGTGCTGTAGAACTTCCTTGACTGGGTGTGCTGAGAACGTCTCCCAGTCTTGAGGCCATTGGTCTTGGAACACCGTGATCCGAGCACATGTAACTGGGACATCAGGCACTGACACACTGGTTGGACGCTTGAAGGGACAGACTGTGGCATTACCCAACTGAACCAAAAACCCATGAAGTAACACCGGCTGCTGGTTGACTGCACATCTGGCTGCAAATCTGATGGAACTCCATTGCAAATCTGTGCTCAGTTCTTGCGGGCCATTAACAATCAACAGTGCCAGGCCTTTGGTGGTCAAGACCTGGTTTGCATGAAGGAATGGCATGGCTTCCGCATGGGTGACCAAGGCAATACCTGAGGCTAATGGACCAACCTGGCTGACGGGGATTTGGTGCATCATGGTGTCTGGCATCGTACAAAATGTATCGGGTTCCAACTGCAGTCGACTGGGATCTAAGTCCAATGGCTTCGAGGGGGTCACCTTTGGCTGAGATGAAGGTTGGTCTTTGCCCCCTTTTTTGGTCTTCCCTTTGACAACCATGGCTAATTCATCCGGCAGAACCAACTGGATGACAGGCTTGTGTTGGTTGGCAATCTGTTTCAAACTCTTCCACGGTGAACCCCTTCCAATGCCTTCTGCACAGACTCCTTGCCCAAGCTCTGGAGGACAAGCTTGGCGCGTTGTTTCGCTGCAGATTGTGGCACTCCATGAAACTGCAACATTGTAGCAAGGAGTGTGGGCAGTTCATCTGCCCCTGTGCCCCAACACCACGGCCGTACTACACTTGGCGCCTCAGCATGGGAAACTCGGAACTGGTCTCGCAGTCTGGTGCTAAAGGCTTGCAAGGCTGATTCGGTGGCTGGCATGTAGCCATCATTGAGTTTGGCTATCAAAAAAGCGATGGCTGCTGCTCCGCACAGGTTCGCTCCAAAACTGCGACGGTGACATGAGACATTGTAGGATGGGAGTGCAAGGACATGACACAGGAGACCATGCAAAGGATTGAGTCCATTCAAGTCCACATCGGCATGATCATTGGTGTGCACTTCCAACCTGTCTGCCTTGACAAGCCAAATCACAGGTGTCCAATGTCCGTGGCTAAGCACTGCTGTAATGATTCGGTCGGATGGCTGTTGGATGGATTCCAACCATGTTGTCACTGCTGTTTCTGTTCCTGAGGTCATCCATGTTGTTGCCAACAGAGGATCGAGCACTACCGCAGACTTCCTTGCATGCATGACTGTGGCCTGCATGTGCCACAACATTTCGTCATCTGCCCAAGCATGTTCCTGACGATCCAGCAGGTCAGAGCGGCAAGTCCAAGAAATGCTCAAAAACCTGAGTCCATTGCAAACTTCCACATCATCAGTTCTGGGCGGGAGCATCTCAAGCAAACTGGCTGGTGTCAACTGCATCAAAGGCAAGACGGATGCATCGGATGCTTGGTAGCTGGATTGAGGTGCCAAGACATGTGTCTCAGTGCTGACAGGTGGGTCCACCTGGGCTGCAATGTCGGCATCTGAATCTACCTGAGTGGCAACCGGGCCTATTCGGTCGACTGGGCTGATAGGATCGTCCTGTTCTGGGCATGGCTGCAGGTCTTCAAGTGTGAATGGCACTTCAGGTGGTTTGGTAATGGCGGCAGGCTCATTGATCCAAGACTTAACCAACAACACACCATGTTGATCGGACAGCTTGGCTGTGTCTGGCAGAACTTGACCATCCATGTTGCAAACCTGAACATCGAACAATGGGACCCTGAGGAGATCACATTCAGCTTCAATCAATTGACGAACCGTGCAACTTCTGTGATGTTCCAAAGTCCATGTCACTCCTGCATGATCAGACACTTGAAGCTGATGGGACGCCTCTTCAACTGGGTCCTCATGAGTGGACGGTTGTCCAAGGATCCTGGGGATGGTCGGGAAAAATTCCCTGCTCTGCTGCATCACCAATTGCTTCAAGGATCCAAGTGACTGCAAAGGGTCCACGGGTTCTTCATGCGTGAACAGTTTCTGAACATGGGCTTTCAGTGCAGAGGCAATCCATGTGGCATGAAAAGGGCTGGCAAGCTGACCTACTGCACACAAGTTGAGACGGGCATCTGAGCTCCATGTTTGCATTGGTGGCACCCCGTTGTGGATGGCAACTTCGATTGCATGCAAGTGGCGATACTTAATTTGGTTGCCTAAGCCTGGGATCTGGAGCAATTGGGCAAAAAGGCCCCTGGATTGCAACGTGTAGTCTGCAAAACCTTGAGGCCTGCATTCACATGCGCAGCTTTGTGTTTGGCCTCCCCAACTGTGCAAGGCTGTGGGGAGTTTCTGGTCAGCCTGCACCAGGTACTTCCGCAAAGGTTCACCTCCAAGTTGGAACCGGTCGAGCTCCTGGGCTGTCAGGGTCAGTTGAGATTCCTCTTCATCAGACCATCTTCGGGTATAAGGCATGAGGTCTCTAACAACAAGCGTGGACCCTTTGGGAAAGGCAGGGATGATCACTCGACCCAATCTGCTATGAGTTGCCACGAGCCACCACCTGTATCGTTGACCTGACCAAACCTCTTCAAGTTTCATGGTGCAGTTGACCACATGATACTTCAACTGGTGTTCAAGTGCTTGGATGTGAGCTGTCACATACTGATTATCCCTGGCTGGGACAACGCACTCAATGATCAGAGCCGGTGCCTGCAGGTAGTGTGCCATCTTGAGTGTGGCTGGCAACGTTGCTGCACGGGTGTCCTGTCCACCCTCTTGCTTGCCAGCTCGGCTGTATGGCTGGCATGCCACTCCTGCCATGATCGTCGCTGGTTCTGGGCAGATAGCATGTATCTTTGCCGCTGTGCTATCATCAGTGATGTCTGCCGTCAGGACTGGGACAGACGGGTGCATGGTCTTATGCAAGGCTGCTAGCTTCGGCTGAAGCTCTACTGCACACTTCGGCATGAAACCCACATGAGAAAACCCAAGGGACGAAAATCCACCCCCAGCACACAACTCCACATAGTTATGGACATGGGACATCTGCGGCAGACTGTGGCACAAGACAGAACTGGAGGCATCAACGGACAATTCCACCATGGGCGACAAGTCCAAGAACGTGGCAGACAGCAGCGTGACTGTGGAGACCCCAAAAGCTTCCGGGGGGACAAGTCCAACTACCCTAGTTCTTTGCTCACCCGGGGTAACCTTTCCAACACCTGTCGAACCATGCCATACGATGTCAGTCACCACAACTGACACCCTGGACCCAATGGGGGTAGATTGCCAGTTTGGGGTGAAAAGCCATTGCAAATCTTCCATAGTTGGTCCCTTTGAACCTTTCATGGTGAACGAAAACTCCCGAGTTAGCTAGCTCAGCCTCACCACGGCTGGAAGGTCTCGGGCCGAGACTCGTTCCAAACCACCAACTAGCCATGGTTTTCCTCCAAGGTACCTCTTGCCCTTGAAGCGTCGCTAGCACTCCGTGCTTGCGACCGAAAGTCATCCGCTGAATTCGACTGACGCATTGGCAAATGTGTGTCGCGAAAGGCAAGATGTGTCTGAAAAAACTGGTCTCCCTATGTTTCACTGAAGGTTTACTAGTATATCATCATCATTTCCCCCCAGTTGATCATGGCCATAATCTATGATTCATATTGTAAACGTCCCCATTTTCAGACCCAACCTGATGTCAAAGAAGTTGTCAGCCTGACACATCTGCCAATCTGTGCAAGCTAAAGGAGAAGTCGGAAGGACATGAAGGTCGACCCTGACATGGTGAGTCAGAAGCAGTCTTGATGACCTAACAGTCTTTTCCCGAAATACCACTATAAGTCAGTGACATAACATGAAATATCACAATTTATCGAATTATAACCCCCTATTTATAGAGATACACATAATCATTTATACCTGGTAAACGGCCTTAACTGAAGGCAGTTTTGCTGCTTAGCCGCATCCCTTCTTACTTGATGTTCCAATTATTAAATGTATTGACATGTTAATTCATAATCAAGTGGTTGTTATATGTTCTTGGTTCTGAGCTTATTCTATTTCTGTTGGCATTGGTTACTGTCCGAGTTCATTCATATCATGCATATACTTGTCACTTTTGTTGTTCATTGTTTGGCTGGTTCTAGCGGCCATTCCTGTCCCATCTCCACTGTCAATCCCGAAAATAAATAACTCACTTGGGTTTGTCTGAGAACATGGCACCCAACATGTGCTGGTTTATCAGAATGTTTTCTATTTAAACAGCAAGTTTAGGCTATACCCCAGACACTCGGACATGCCCATTTGTTCCTCTTTTTTAATTTGCATATATCCCCTCTATTCATGTAATTATGCACTATATATACATATACATACAGGTATGGGTCACCACAGGGTATTATAAACTTTATCTCACTATGGTCATGGCAGGCTATGGCTATGGTCATAGCATCGTCAGGCCGTGAGGCCATTTTTTCATCCAGATCTCCACCATTTTTTCACCAAAACAAACCATAAAGCAACGGCCATGTAGGCCATGTGTCTTTGCCAAAATCATTTAGCCATAGAAATAGCCTACTGTGTCTTACCCTCTGGTAAACTAACACAGCTAAGGCCTAATTTTTTGTTTAATGGCGATAGAAATAGTTGATTTTCCCATTCAAAATGGTGATTTTCTATAGTTTTTTGTATGTTTACCAGAGGGTACATTTCGACCTTCCACAATACTTGGTGGCGTGACGAACTACCCACGGCTCGTGGGCTCGTGGGTTAGAACTCACCCCAGTTTTTTGAGTGGATTAATCCTGCTCATTCCATGTAAATCACTGGGGTGAACTAACCCACTTGTTATAACCCACTTACTACGTGAGATGAGCCACAAAGTATATTTCTATATACCCTCTGGTAAACTAAGATGATTATTGAAAATCACCACTCTGAATAGGTAAATCAACTGTAAATGGGCCATTTTCCATAGCTATGTTAGTTCACCAGAGGGTATGTCTATGTCTCTGCTTTTTTTCCATATCAGTTGTCACCCAGCTGCCATCCCAAGCCGTGTACGGCGCTTCACCGGCACAACTTTTCCGCGCCCTCGCTCGGGCTCCAACCTCTTCTTGGATTGGATTGGAAGATCGTGGGCAAAGTTTGAAACATCCGCAGGAGATCATTGAGCCAACCTATCACAAGTATAAAAAATATCAAAATAAATATAATATTGTATATACGTATAAATAATTCTTATATATACTATATTATGTTTACAACATATGTATATATATATACATATTATATATATATACATATATCGTATATATACATATATATATATATATCGTATATATATATATATATATCGTCTATATATATATGGGGAAATGCGAATTGTTCACCAAACTGAAATGAGGTTTGTTGATGGAATAATGTTTCATTGAGCCACCTATGTACTTGCAAAATAAAACATAAAGAGAATGTACTTAATCTCCAAAGACATACTGCCTAAGAAAGTTCTTGCATTGATAGGCATCTATAAATAATCATATATATATGTATATATATAAACACATATGTAGAAAGGGGTCAACTATAATATCTCAACAGAATGAAATTGTGTCACTCTGGGATAGAGTTACCCCAATCCTGTATATATTGTTACCCCAATCCATATATCACCTTTCGAGTAACTCAGCCAATTTTTGACCAAACAACACCTAGTAACCTAGTACGAGTAGTGATAAAAAGGTCATGTCTCTTGGTCTATGCTCGACCCAAAGCTTGGATTTGAAGTTTTGGTTTCAATTTATTTGAACTTTTTCCAGGCGCACGGCCTCCCGATACGACTTTTACAAGCTGATACCACTTGTATGTACCAAAAATACACGGAGGTTTCCGAAGTCATAGGGGTACCCCAAATCATCCAAGTCATGAGATCATATTAGAATTGAAACCACCGTACTTGGGGATCCCCCATTTAAGAAAGCCCTTTTTTAAGATCTTGAATTGATGAATATCCTCATCAAAACACCATGAAATATCATATCCCATTATGCTATACCACCATTTTTGTTGGTTTATATACATCGGTATTTGTTGTTAAACCACCGGTTATAAATTGCAAGTTCCGTGGATCAAGATGTAGGGATCAAGATGATTTTTTGTCACCCTCACAGGACAAGGAATCGCACGAAACATGTTCGCCAAGGTAAGGCATCTATCTACAGCTTGTGGTTTATGGTGGATATATGGCTGTCAAAATTGTAGACCAACTATTTATGGTGGATATATATATATATATATATGGTGGATTTATGGTTGTTTGCCGCTATGAAACGAGGTTACTATGAAACCCCTATCAAGTACGCAAAACGCAAAGTGGACTGGTGGACCCGCAACGTGGAAATCCCTCTCAGTAGGAACTCAACTTCCGACATAAATGTACATAAATGTACATACATGTACCCTCTGGTAATTCAACATAACGAACTGGAAAATCACCATTTTGCATGGGAAAATTCACGAACTAAATGGTGATTTATAAACCCCAGTAACTATAGCTGGTTGGTGGTTTCAATCCCTCTGAAAAATGATGGATTTTGTCAGTTGGGATGATGACATTCCCAATATATGGAAAGTCATAAAATTCATGTTCCAAACCACCAACCAGATGTACATAAATGTAAGTGTGATTACACGTAATTGCAACCTGCCAGCTGATAAACAATGGTGAACCAAGTGGGCCCTTGTGAAAACTGGGCACTGCTCATTCACAGCTCATACGAATCAATCAAAGTTGAAATGATGTCCTGCCATGCTCCAAACCACTTGTCGTCTTCGGACGATGGAAAAACACCCTCTTTCTGACAAAATGAAACAAACGGCTAGTGCTTCATGCTCACAATGTGGAGGTTTCCTAAAATGGGGTTTACCCCTGAAAATCATCTATTTTAACAGAATTTCGTTCAAATAAACCACCCATTTTTGGGTACTCCCATTTTAGGAAAGCTCCATGTTGCCTGTATTGGCTCATGGACCCCATACGGGTCTCACATCAGGAATATGTTTAATATTTACTATTGTCCCCACCAATGGATGTTATAAGCTATAAGTCAGTAAGTCACCCCATCTATGGAATAATACTCACCCCATAGAAATAACCATAGCTATTTATAACCATTTAGAACCATTTATAACCATACATGACCATAGAACATAACCATTTATAACTGGTATTTCGGGCCTTAACTGTAAGTTGTTTTATATGGAGAAAGGTAAATATCACAATGACACCAAAAGTCCACGTGGGACAATGATGATCATTGAAGTTCGGAAGTAGTTGGCAACTGTGGGGAACTTAAACATACAAAGTGGGGCTCCCATTTACGATATATAGCTAAGTTGGTTTATAACTCCGATAACTATAGTTTATGATACTTGTAACTATAGTTGCTGGGGATTATTAACCAAGTTATAAATGGGGGCGGCCCACATTGTAGTCATGATCAAAATACATCAAAATAGTTTGGACGGGTAGGGAAAGCAACTCGAAAAATCTGGCCCGAAAAAAAACAGTTAGGACTCAGTAAGTCACCCAGTTTATGGTTCATGATAACCATGAATTTATAACCATACAATGTGAGCCCCCCCAGTGATGTTAGTTGGTTTATAAGCCCCACAGTTATGGCCATGGCTATCAGTTGTAACTGGTTATTTTTATGGGAAAATCAAACAGACATTCTATTTTGATAGGGGTTTTCTATATAACTATACTTATAACGGGGTTTCTACGTAACGGGCCTAAAGAACAGCCTTATAAGTAGTTCGTGATTTTTGTACCACAAACCTTCGTGATTTTTTGGAGGATGTCGCTGAACTTTCACCACGTAAGTTTCAGTGGGCCCCCCCCAATAAGGAAACGGCCACGAGTTATCGCGACAAGTTGGGGTTCACATAACTACAACTTCACTATGGAAAATAGGTACTTATAACTATAATTGCTGGGAATTATACTGATTTATCTATGGTTGATAAGGAACTATTATGATGGTATATCTATGGTATATCTATAGTTTATGGTACTTATATAACTATCTGGGGATTATATATCAACCAACAAACATCACTGGGGGCCCCACATTGCAGATTCAGTGACAGAAAATCTTTGATGACAAATCTCCGTTTCTGATGTCTAAGTCTTAATTGTGTTTGGCAAAATCTCAGTCTTCGGTGTTAGATTCATGATGTTTGCTGCTTAAAATTCCATAAAACAAGTTGGCTGCATGGCTCAATCTCCATTTTTCTGGTCTAAATCTGTATAGTCTATACAATGTGGGGCCCCCAAACGTGATGTGAACGTTGGTTTATAATCCCCAGTAACTAGTTCGTTATTTGCGTACGATGAACCATAGTTAAATTGGAGTTATGTGAACCCCAACTTATAGTTATCGTAAACGGGGGTCCCACTTTGTAGTTGCTATTCAAATCTACCATTATTGTACCCTTAATTTTCCATTACTGTTCCCTTAACTGTCCCCTTAACTGTCCCCTTAACTTTCCATAAATCTGTACCCATCGTTGCTCAGATCTACCATCATTTCTGCACCCCAGTGCCTACGGCACAGGGATAAACTCAAAGCTCCATGTGTGTTGATGAAATGTGTCTGAAAATAGGATACCCCTACAACCGTGGGGCCCCCATGGCCACGAAATCGCTAAGTTGGGGTTCACATAACTCCAATAACTAACTATGGTTTATGGTACGCAAATAACGAACTAGTTACTGGGGCGAATCTAAACCAACTTATAAGCGGGGGGCCCCACATTGTAAAACCTTTGATTCGTACTCATGTTCCCTGGTAAAATCGCAATTCTTGAGATACAACCCAGTGTAAGACATACACTAAGAGTCACAAATCACTATCCTCCGGTATATCAAACGTGACAATGGAAAATCCTCTACCAATGGAGGTCATTTCATGGGATTTTTCATTGCCACGTTTGATTACAGGATGGTAATTATAGCGATCATGTTGAAGCTGCTATCATCCCTGCAGTTAAGGCCCGAAATACCAGTTATAAGTACTAACAGAACCCCATTTATAGACTGTGTATGAATGTATAATCCCATGGAAATAACCAGTTAGTTCACTAATAGCCATGGCCATAACTCGACCATATTTGGGGGAATGACCATCCATTAACCAGTTATTTTGGGGTAGCAGGGAATGATTACTCACTGCTATCATCCCTGAGTTTCATCAAAACATGGTCGTCCAATGGCGCCCCGCTGATCGACAAGACGAGACGACGGCCGTCGAAAAAGACGGCCGCGTAGCCATGGCGTCGGAGTTCCGCGCATAGCGTTTCTTAGTTTCATGCATCAAAAGCTGCAAAGTGGGGCCCCCGTGGCCACGAGTTCTCGCGACAAGTTGGGGTTCACATAACTCCAATTTCACTATGGAAAATAGGTACTTATAACTATAATTGCTGGGATTTATACTGATTTATCTATGGTTAATAAGGAACTATTATGATGGTATATCTATGGAATATCTATGGTATATCTATGGTTTATGGTACGCAAATAACATCTTATAACTACAGTTACTGGGGATGAGTGCCAGTCGCTAGCCATCAACGTATTTCGACTGGGCCATGGCTTCAAGTTCGCGAAGTCTTCGTCATTACCAGAGTTGATCATCATGCAAACCTCATCGAAATATCGTATGTTTGGACAAAACCATGCTAGCTTCTTCTGCAAAGAAATGTTCCATCTTATATGCCATTGTACAGTTATGGCCCATTATATACCGGTTTTAAGTCAGTGAGATAGCCCCATAGAAATGGAATTATAACCCCATATGACCATTTGCAACCATTTATACAAGATAGCTAAGTTGGTTAATAACTCCAATAACTATGGTTTATGTTACTTATAACGAACTAGTTACTGGGGATTATACACCAACAAACATAACTGGGGGGGTCCCACTTTGTAATCATATAGAAATAAGTGGTATTTCCGGCCTTAATTGTAGTCCCATATAGTTCCATCATATCATCATTGATTTCTTCCCGTCACCATCCCAGATTAGAGAAATAGCCGTGATAGGCTCGGTGGCTCACCCCACTTAGGAAGTGGCTAACCGTTCACATCAGCTCAGTTGGTGAATAAACGGAAAATCCCGACTATATATTAGATTGTCTATAGTCTCAATGGCCATTTCAGGAACCTAAATTGGAGGTACCTACCATATATAAGGCCTATATAAGGCCTATGTAAGTGAATATCCCCAGAAAATATGGCCTTATATGGTACAGTACCTCCATTTTAGGATCATGGAATTCCCATTGATAGTCATCACATCCTGAATCTTACCCTATGGATCCCTATGTATCTGCTTGGGAAGTACTAGGTCGAGTATCATGTCCGACTCATGGCAAAAATGTAGGGCCCTGCAGTGATGTGTGATGATTTATAAACCCCAGTAACTATAGCTGGTTGGTGGTTGAGCCTACCCCTCTGAAAAATATGAGTTTGTCAGTTGGGATTGTGAAATTCCCAATATATATGGAAAAATAAAAAATGTTCCAAACCACCAACCAGCTATAGTCACAAGTACCATAAACCATAGTGAAATTGGAGTTATTTTCACCAACTTAGCGATTTCGTGGCCACGGGGGCCCCACTTTGTATATAATCGTCACATCCTGAATCTTAGATACCTGCCAAACAAACTATTTTGTTTTTCCTACTAGGTACATTTTACCCTCTGGTGAATTAACAGTTTGACCCTGAAAATAGCCTATAGTTTTAATCGAAACTAATCTTCCAACCCCGATGACTGCCAGGGTCCATGTTAATTTACCAGAGGGTAACCGTTGATACTAACAGATTAGAGCACTAAAGTATCCACCTAAGGTTGACCCAAATCTCCGAACTTCAACATGGTCAATCTTTGGTGGTCCACAACAAAAAAATCGTTTGCTGGTTGGCTGGTTATTTTCCATTTATCGCAAAAAACTACAGTATTAAATATTAAACTGCCTGCACTTAGAGACCTTTTACCAGTTATTTTGATGTTTTTTTTTTTTTTTTTTTTGGGGTTATCATTCCATAAATGAGGTGATTTACTTACATATACCTACAGTTAAGGCCCGAAATACTTGTTATAAATTGTTATTTTGATGGTTATTTCTATGGGGTTATTATTCCATAAATATACATAATAACACCTAGAAATAATGGCTATTGTTGTATTTCCAAAGTAAGAACCCCTAGAAATAGTGGTTATTTCCATAATAGGTACAAACAAATGAAATTTTACAGGTAAAATAATTAATAGTTACCTAGTAAATAATCATTTCACCTATTTTACAGGTATATAATGGTTATTATTATAGGGTTATTTCACTGACGTATACCTAGTAATTTCGGGCCGGAACTGTTTCCAAGGTTGTGGATGAACCACACATGGCAACATTTGTCGTGTGTGTGTATTATAGTCTATATAGTGTGTGTGTATATATATATAGAGATACATATATATCGTGTATAAATATGTATATAGATAGATAGTTAGATGAGATTAGGTTAGATTAGATTATACAGATTAGAACAAATTAGATGCGACAAATTAGATTCGAACACTTTAGATTACACTAGATAGATTGATAGATAGATAGAAGTATATACACATAATAAGTTTACATGAAGACATGTATCTTGCAATGTCAATGTATATATTATATATATGCATATGACAAGTAGAATCATTCACTGTGGAATACAAACAAAATGTGCCAAATATGTTATCTTCAAGATTCGAGTTGTTTGAACAGCACATTCGAGTTGAAAAACCATCGAGTTCTTCAATCCAGTGAGTACTCATAATAATCATACAGATATGGCCATGGCTATTAGTTATAACTGGTTATTTCTATGGGATTATACATTCTATAAATGGGGGTTTCTTAGTACTTATAACTGGTAAAGGGCCTCAACTGTACAAAAACATCAATGATACATCAATAAGTGGCTGGTATATTTTCCCAAAAATCCCCCAGAGAAATCAGCAGCATATCCCAAGCCATTCAAAATTGCCAGATTCATCGGAGTACCCAGCCAGTTTTGCTCTAAACTAAACTCTATCTCCATTAGAATAGAAAAGGCTTGCGGCAAAATTAATTTGAAACTAGAAATGTATTTCATTGAAGTCTGTAAGACACTATTCTAGTGTTTCCATGTGATCGTGTTACAGTACTACCTTCCATTGAAAGAAGTACAACACTTTTGTTAGAAAGGGAAGGCAACCCCCTGATTTGTTGAACAGGTTATTTGCATGTTCAATGAAATGGTTACCTTTGATACAGTGCCATCAATGCATTCTGCGCTGGGCATGCAAAAGTCCATCAAATAACCTGATGCTAATATGTTGTTTGTAGCCAGCTGGTCTCACACTAATGCCTTGCCATGTTACAATCTGTCACCGCTGAAATGAAATATTCTAGATAATCAATGTTAATAGTGGAAGTATACACGTATAATTTGTATTAAATGATTATAATGTATATTCTAGTATTAACACATGGAAGTATTCATTATAATGTTTCATTGATGTTATGTCTAATTAAAAGTGGAAACACATATATATATATATATATATATATATATAATGTTGAATGAGTTTGAGCTGCGCATCGGCGCATCGCAGCAGTTGACCAAAACAAAATGCAGCACATTGAGCTAGAGGCAAAATTGCAAACAATATCAGGCAATGCAGTTTTTTCACCTACTTTCATTGTCCAAAGAGAAATATATATATATATACATAGTCTATTAAGTTTTGTGCCTGTGCTACATTCCCAGCTGCTTTGAAGAAATGAGGTGCTTCAAAGAAGTGCAGTTTTCCTTACAAAGCACCCACTTCAACCAAACAAGTTGTTGTCGTTTATAAGCTGGTGGTTGCTTTTGAGCTAGTCAACTGTTTTTTAATCAGGAAGAACTCTTTGTGAAGGTTGGGTTCTTTTTATATTTGTTATCTACAATGTCTATTGTGTTCTAAAGTGCAGTATTCCTGTCTTATTCCTTTATCATGGTAACATTCCTTCATGCAGATGCTGTTTTCTTCAAAGATTGAATACTTAACGTAAAGTTGCAATCGCATTTAAACAGTTTAGTTTAAACAAGAGAAACGATATTGTGTCAAAATATGGTGCATCCTCCAAAGATGTAGCATTCCCCTCAAAGAAGCTCAGCAGGTCTTTATGTTTGAAAGTAGCACCATTTCTTCAAAAAAGATGTAACACCCCTTTTCATCGAAACCCGGCTGCCATCTCCTTGGAAGGAGCACCAGTTGTTTGAAGGAAAGGCTCTACTCACCAAAAAAAAATGAATCAGCTGCCTCTTTTAAAAGTTAAACCATGTTTTGAACATATGTAACAATCCTTTCAATGACACCATTTCTTTGGAAATACTCCTTTCAAAGAACTCCAGCTGCGCTCTGCTGGGACAAGAACACCATTTATTTGAAGGAAAGGTTTCCCACACCAAAAACATAATTTTACATCCCCAAAGGCTTCACACCTGAAAAGAAGAATTGCACATTCCCCAAGGAATACTACGCATGTTTAGCATACAAGACTTTTTTTAATAATGACTTGGCAAATGCCTTGGGAGCAAGATGACTCAGATTTGGTTTCGATTAATCTGGATTGATCTTAAGGAACCAAACACACAAAGAAATGGTAGTATATAAATCACACAAAAAGCTGGACAGAACAATATGTTTTACTGCAAATACCACCTAAAAAAAGCTCAAGGTAGGCCCTGGTGGGGGGGGGTGACCATAAATATATATATATATAGAAATTAGAATATATAATATACATACATATAGTATTACATAATATACAGATTAAAACAATCATGTATATATATATACATCATATTATATATATGCATGTTTAAACCACAATTTCAATGACCACACTATCCATTTTGTTGGTTTGCCCACTGAAATATACTTAGATGCGTGTCATGTCTGTCAGCACCATGTGCAGCCCATGGTCTGGAACACGGGGCCAAACGCGCCAGACGTGACCAGCAACGCAGGATTTCTTCGCCAGATCTGAAGCTGGAAACATGTGGGTTACATGGGATATCATGGGATCAATTGCGACAAGAACATGAAATGATTTCTCACAGTTCTGGCCCTTTACCAGTCATAAATTGTTTTCATTTTTATGGCTATAAATGGGGTTAGTATTCCATACACGGGGTCATACATAACTGACTTATAACAGTGGCCTTAACTGCAGTTCTTGGATTGTGATAATCAATGATATTCCTTAATATATTGGACAGTCTCATACATCAATCAACAGGGGTGTGGAACACTGCTTACATGGCTTGGCGGAGTATCAAAAGCAACTGGTATATCAACCCATTGCATCTTTTGTTTTAATGGAACCTTAGCCTTAGCCCTGTTATAGACCATGTTTCAGTACCACATCAAGGAAGATCCGATATCGAAGTACGAATAAAAGGATAACCAGACACAAAAACGACCACAAACGTGCAAACCTTTTTTGAGGATTGAGTCATCTCATTTTCGGGTTGAACAAATGATCTGTACCGATGTACAAGGTCATCGGTTTTGGAAAACACGTTTGAGACACATGGGGGTTGCCGTGCACGTATGAACCTTAGTAAAAACTGTGTCTGACTGCAATCGTTGTGATCCATGGTGTCAAGAATGAAAACACTGCGAACATTATCCCCGATTGACATCTGAAGTCAAACACTACTAGGTCCCAGTTCCTGTCGGCATATTTATCTTTTAAAAAAACTGTATCCCCAAACAAGTTAAATTTCGACCTAGACAAGGCTGAACAATCACTGTGGTTTTGAATCCGCAAATATCAAACTTGCACCTGAGTTTTTGGTTCAACTGCTTCTTTGGTCTCTTGGTTCTTGCCCGGAATGTGGGAGGAACAAACCTGGAAATTGCGCCATTAAAAAAATGACACAATTTGAACATGTGCTGAAAGCCCTGAAACATTCCCAACACCTGACTTGTCAGGCCTGTAAGCCCTCCTCGGCCATTTGAATCATTTTTGCTATGAAGCTCAGGGCCCCGGATTCAGCTGGCGCTGGGGCGAAACGTGCTATAGGCTATAGATGACAATGGTTTTAAACAACATGGTGGACACTGAGTCTCCTCATTTTTCCCCACCTGACAGGTGAGGGTCTCTAGATTTTTTGCAGAAACATTCCAGCAAAATAGAACACGCCAGCGTTCTCGTCAGTATGTCATCGCCAGCTTGTTTGCTAGCCACCTCTACACAGCCAGTATTGAAAGATGAAAACTCTCTGGGCCCTGCCGGACCCGAACCCTATGGCGAGGTTGTTGACTCTCTGGGCCCGAACTCTATGCCAAATAGGATGTCAAATGAACGGTAAGATACAATTTGACACAGAACGTCAGTATTTGTTAGCAAACATGTCAGATCATGATAAATCTTAGGCAGTCCACACAAAACTAGGTAATCATGATAATCATAACCCCCGGTCGTACCGCTCAAAAGGGTCCAGTCCTGGAAAAAAATGCCTTAAATCGTTTGGTCCACAACCTTTTGGAATTGATTTCCAAAGGGTACAACCCAACAGATTTAAGCCAACAACC
>Ga0126342_10002249_pt1 | contig 29624 bp, 22 predicted proteins | sample Cyp1metagenome_FD_92528 | JGI IMG/M metagenome (GOLD analysis project Ga0126342, IMG submission 92528) | Coral microbial communities from Lord Howe Island, Old Settlement Bay, Australia - Cyphastrea 1 metagenome | ecosystem: Host-associated > Invertebrates > Cnidaria > Coral ...
AGCTTTCTGGAAATCTTGGATCTTGGATCTTGGGTAGCAGGAATCGAGACTATGACACTCAAGTCTGAAGTCAAGTCTGAACTCAAGTCTGAACTCATGTCTCAAGAAACTCAATATAAAAAAACCTATCAAATTCAACATATGAAAATAAGCAAATTATACTGTAATTTACAGTATAAATCAAGGAAAGGTAGGTACCAGGGGGGGGTACCATATATATATATATACACCATATATAGCCATATATGTAGTTAGTTACCATATATACCATATGTACAGTATATATATAGCCATCTATAGATAGTAACTATTGGTACCATATTTCTGGGTAAATCATAATAACTCACTAACCTGAAAAGTTCGGCTATCTTGGGGATGATTCCCCGAATCCTAAGCATGATTCCAGGGTTCGGGAGGACAGGCTTCGGTCGTGATCAAATTTACCCAGCATGTTGGTTTGCGAAACTTGGAACAGTGGAAATGATTACCATATAATATAAGTCGACTAAAAAACATCACGAATGCCCACAAGGCCTGACGTTTTAAGTGGTCAATGGATCAACTCATCCACAAGTTCAAGTTTTTTGGAGCTGGAAAACATGTAAATATAGATAATGTGGTAAACCCAAAACCATAAACCATCCCCAAAATCATGGGTGCTATGTTTACCATCCCCAAATATTCGGCTTATTCAATAGGATGTCCCACAGTTGAAATTGCCGGCCACTCCGAATCCCCAAGGTGTGAAAAATCATGATCCCTTCCCACCAATGTGACCATGATGGTATCTATAGGTATTGATCCATATTGATCCATAGCCCATAGCCATATCATGCAAACAATTAATTGGAGATCATGGAAACTAATTGGATATGGGTACATCCATGGGAATTTCAGGATCCTAAAATGTTTGGCCAACGCTAGTCGCATATGTTTGGCCATATTTTCTGGGGATATTCCCTGAAATTCAGGCCTGAAAAATGGGCCAAACATACCCTCTGGTAAACTAACGTAACTATGGCACCATTTTTACTGGGTAAATCCATGTAAATCCACTATAAATGGCAATTTTCAATAGCAAACTCTTAGTTTACCAGAGGGTATATGGTAGGTACCTCAATCAATCGGCTCCTGAAATGGCCATTGAATGGATGTACGGGATGAAATCACAGCTGGACCATTCTAAACGCGGGTGATTTGTTATGAACCGGGGATGGGACCATTTCATACCGAGCAAGCCATGAAAATTTCCCTTTTTGTTGCATAAAAAACACCCATTAAAGGCATGTTATCCCATTAGATCTCATTGATATACATGGATTATATATATATATATCATTATATATATATATAATTATATATACATCCTATCTTATCCCATGATATCCCCGTATTGTTGGTTATATTCCCATTCTATTCCCATGATATTCCCATAAAACCATCTACCCTCCAGTAAATTAACAGTTCGACCCTGCCAGATAGGATTTGGAAGATTAGTTTCCACTAAAAATGAGTGATTTTCAGGGTCGAACTGTTAATTTACCAGAGGGTACCCTCTGGTAAACTAACGTAGCCGTGGAAAATGGCCATGTTTAAGTTCGGTAAACCAACTATTTCTATGGGCCATCTATACCATGGCTATGTTGAATAACTAGAGGGTATTATTAATACGAATAATAATGTTACTTACTAATGTTGATAATACCCATTCATGATAGATAGGGTAACCAGAAGGTATCTACTAAGCAACAATTATGGTTAAGTAACATTATTTAGTAGTGGTTATATAACCATTATTGTTGTTCCCTATATTCTTTGCAGCAGAAAAAAACAGCTCAGGAAGCGGACAGATCCGAGTACCAGTTGCAGCACCTCGTGTCCTGCAGCTAAGCAGCTCACTAGGAAAACCATGGGAAAACCATGGGAACTGAGGATTTACCCTCTGGTAAACTAACATATCTATAGAAAAAATTGTCCATTGATATTTGATTCACCTATGAAAATTGTGATTTTTTCATATATATGTTAGTTTACCAGAGGGTATATGGGACAAATGATGGGATTTCAATGGGATAACTATAGGAAAAAGGCTGACTTCACCAATAACAAATGGTGATGTTTCATGGGATGATATTGGAAAACCATGAGCTTTTAATGGGATGATTTTTTGGTATCATGACTTGGGGCTTGATCACCCATGGAATACCCAGTGCTCAAAGCACAGGACTCGATGAATTTTCCGTATCTAAGTGATAAAATAGTATTGGGATGATACACTTAGTAATTGGATAATAGTATAAAATTTCCACTTAGTTTTGCGATAATAACACCAAATAGGCTAAATAGATCGCATTCCGTGATTATCACAAGAATTATGAAATTCATCATACTAGAATTATCTCATAATCACATTATTGGCTATATCGTTGGGATAATCTTCACCGTGGCAATATGATGAAATTATTCACACTAAAATTCTGGTGAATATATTATCATTGGCATTCCAAACATATGTGTATGATATTATCACAATAATATAATCTCTACTAAGTGGTTCTTCTTTCACCATGATATTATATGATAGCCAATCATATTGTATGAAGTGATAACTAAGTGTTATCATATTTAACCACTACTAAGTGATAACTACTAAGTGGTTTTACCAATCATATCGTGTGTAATTATCCAATGATTGTGATAATATCATACACACATATGATTGGATATGGTATACAAAAAATAAGTGTATATACTAATCATATCATTTGTGCTAATTATCCCGATTTAATTATCTATACTAATATACTAATCAAAAATTATATATATATGGATGTAAAGTTTAATCTTACTTATAACTTATAAACTTATTATTTGGTTTATGTCTGGCTAATATTGTGATATACTAATCAGAACTACTAAGTGGTTCTCTCATATTATCATAACTAGTCATAACTCATATCAGTAGTAATCACAAATATCATTACTATAGTAGTCACTCATATCATGGATAACTAATATACCACTTGGTGATTCCCTCATATTTCCAATGATATCTGAGGATATTTAATATTTAGGATATGTCAACTAATCATTAGTCAATATTTATTATATAATCTGAGGATGTTTAATCAGAACTACTACCATCTGGTTATTTAACATAGCCATGGAAAATCCCTGAAATAAATGGAGGTTTCTAGCTGGGAAAATCATCTAGAAATGGGCCATATATACCATGTCTATGTTAAATTACCAGAGGGTAAGTGGTGATTCTCTCATATTCTCCCCATGAAAAAACGCCGACCTGTTTCAGGACCACAGAATTGGACAGCAGAGCCTGGTGGCGGCCGCAAGGCGGAGCGCAAGGCGCCCAGATCCGAAATCGTGGGGAAATCCTATGGGAAAATTCATGTGAAAAAATGCTAATCATTGGGGAAAACATGGGAAAAACATGGGGAAAACATGGGAAAACATGGGGAAACATGGGAAAACATGGGGAAAGCATGGGAAAATATGGGAACATCATTGGCTAAAATATCAAATATCTTCCGAATTAGAATTGGACATAGAGGTAAAATATCGTAAATTGGATATGTTTCCAACATTAAATCTATGGTAAAACTTCAAATACCTTTGGCTAAAGATGGGACATCAGTGGAAACACTAAATGCTAAACTATCGTAAAATCGAAAAAAAAATGTCCTGAAAATCAGATAGAACATATTTTATATATCATGAACATGAAATAAATATGAAACATCAAGGAACATCAGATGAACATGAAAATCTATCTACCCTCTGGTAAACTGTTACATAACTATATGGAAAATCACCATTTTTAGTGGGAAAATCCACTATTTCTATGGCCATGTTCAATAGCTATGTGTTAAATTACCAGAGGGTATATCCCATTAAATCCCATTAAACCACCATTTTCCTATGGTTTTCCTATGGTTTTCCTATGGTTTTCCTATGGTTAACATGAACATACCATATTGATAGGTCCATCAAGGACGACCATCAAGTAAATCCGATCCATCAAAGATGATCCCATGGTTTCTATGGGAAAAATGGTACTATGGGATAGTCATCAATTATAATCATCTATAATGGATGGGATTCGTGTGTATTAAATATCTTTATATATATATGTATACATATATACACATATATATATATAACATATGGATCATTCATACATCCAATCATCCAATGTGGTGCATACGAATTATACAATTACAATCATCAATTTGTCTCCATCCTCACCACCGGTCCTGCGAAAAAAATCCCAGGATCCCATTGAAAAACCGTAGGGTCCACACGATTGGCTGCGTCCAAGAATTGGATTTTTTGGGGCTTTCCATAGACTTGGTGGATCCAAAAAATAAGCTGGATGCTTTACGGAAAATCCCATCTAGAAATGGATGATGACTTTTTTCTTACCCCCACATGACTTAGGACCCCCACATGACTTAGGAAACCTCCATATATGGCGGTATCATAGTTCAGACAAACCCATCAAACTTCACGTGAGATGCAGAAAAGTGATCTATCTTTTCTGCACTCAACCGCTGCAAGCATCACAGTCTTCAAAGTCATTGCTGTGTTTTTGCTGAATCATCGGAGTCGCCCGAAACCAAAAAACATCCAACAGCTATGTTCAGCGTTTGGACAACAAAAAAGTCGTCATTTTCAGGCGACTTTTCCTACAAAAAAAACTGTGTTGGTGAAATCCTTCACAAATGGATGATGATGAAGCAAAATAAATCCTGAATCATCTTGATTTTACTTCTCCTTCACATTAGATGTTTACATCTTCATATATATTTTGTATGGGAATTCACATGTTTTACTCGGATCCTTCACCATAAAATCCATGTTTTATCACATGTTTCACCATCAATCTGGGTAAATTATAATATTTCACTAACCTGAATAGTGCGGCCATTTGGGGAAGATTCCTCCTACTAACCATGATTTCCAGTGAGGGAGGACAGCGAGGTCGTGATCAAATTTACCCAGATAGATGGATTGATATCCATTTACCATACCAACCAGCTTCTTTTTCCCCAACCATACCCTCTGGTAATTTAACATAGCTATTGAAAATTGCCATTTATAGTGGATGTTCCCATGAAAAATGGTGATTTTCCATAGTTATGTTAGTTTACCAGAGGGTAAATTCCATGTTTTACCACATGTTTCACCATCAAGGTTTGTCCATGTGCTTTTCGCCAAGGCCCCAAACCCAGTAGAGTCGAGTTGACCTGAGAGCTTTGGTGCATGTAGACAATGTAGACAAACCCCGAAGGTGCTAATCCAGAGTGGGTTGAACCAAAAACAAATAGTAATAATAGGTATATAATGGTATAAAATATTGGAATAGAGTAGTTTATTGGGATTTAATGGGATATTTAATGAGATATAATGGAAATATAATGGGATATAATCTGGTTGGTGGTATACCTACCCCTCTGAAAAATATGACTTCGTCAGTTGGGATGATGAAATGCCCAATATATGGAAAGTCATAAAATTCCATGGTTCCAAACCGCCAACCAGTAATGGTATAAAATGATCATACAATGGAATATGAAATGAATGGAATATCAACGGAATATCAATGGAATATCAATGGAATATTGGTCAATACCCTTCAGTATATGGCTATGGATCAATACCTATACATACCATTTTTAGTGGGATGAACATCCATTTACCAGCTATTTTGATGTGAACTACAGGGGTACAAGGTTTTGACACACTGCCATATAATCAAATGTGGCTTGCTGCAAATCCACCAGCTGATGATTTTCCCAGCGAATCCTCCAAGGGGCCGAAAAATGGGGGGGGGTTTTAGCTAGCCGCTAGCCTGATTTGGGAAACCGCTCTTAACCAACTAGTATTTCATGAGATTGGATAGGGGTATTTTTAATGGTTCATCTGATGACCAGAGGCAAAGGTTGAAAAGACAAGTTCAATGACAAGTTCGATCAACCGGTCTTAAGGCTTCATTCTTGGGATGTCAGAACTTGTTGGTAGAAAATATACCATCTGGTTGTGACTAACTATTTGCCATGGAAAATCACAATTTTTAATGGGTAAACCATCTATTTCTATGGGCCATCTATGCCATGGCTATGTTAGTCATAACCAGAGGGTAATGTACTCATCCTTGGGATCAAAGAACAATTCACTGGTTTGATCAAGTCTGATAGAATACACGGTTGAAAAAAGAAAGATGTTGTCTGATAGAATACTCGATTTCAAAGATTTATATCTGCAATAGTCGGAAAGACATTGAAAGTTGGATAGTTCACGAAGTCTATCCCTTCAAAGCCACCTATCAACCTGAATCTGAAGGATGGCAGCACACAAACACCGCAGAGTTCTTCGTATTTCGGCGATGAATTTCTTCGACCACCAACTTTCAACTACCTGTACGGTCAGGTCAGGATTATAAGAAATGCTGGTCAAGAAAAATCAGCTCGGCTGGTTGACATCTCATCTTTGCTTGTGAAAATATTCGTGAAAAATCGTTGTCTTCGTTGGTAGGTGCCAACTGTTTTGTTGATTTCAATGAAGTTTCTGTTGGGTCCCTTTTCTTGCCGCGGAATCCTAGTGTTTTTATGTGCTTGTTTCATGAATCCATATCTATATGCTTATATAAATCAACATGCCTGTCAGTGCAAACCCCAATTTTGTTGGTTCAATCGCCAGTTGAGACTCCACAAAGTGAGCCATCCTATACAGCCAAGTTGGTGTGTAACTAGTTCATCTCTGTTTTGCGGTAGATATACCCTCTGGTAAACATACAAAAAACTACATGGAAAATAACAATTTTTAATGGGTAAATCAACTATTTCTATTGTCCATTTTCAATAACCAGAGTGTATCACCCTAGATAATGGATTTTGCAGACCAACAAACAAAACTGGAGAGGGCACGACCAATCAAAACCCCAATCATTATGGGTTATATGCCCATTATATCATTATATCATATCACCATGTTTTATGGTTAAAGCCCCATTATATAATCCCCATTAATTACCATTAATGACTACATTAAGTGGTTTATAGTCCCCACTAACTATAGATATCAAGTTCAGAAAAATCCTGCACCAACACTTGGCTGGATACACATCCTATCTGATCCGGATCACATCCCTCGTCAGTTGCATCGGGGTACCGCGATTCATCATCCATTTGGATAGGATTTTCCATTGTAAACCAACCATACATTGGGAAACCCCCATCTGGTTGGTGGTTGACCTACCCTTCTGAAAAATATGAGTCAGTTGGGATGATGATATTCCCAATATATGGAAAGTCATAAAATTCCATGGGTCCAAACCACCAACCAGATGGTCATGTTGAGGATGGTTTTTACTTGGGTTTACCACATCAGTGATTATTAACATCATTAACCATCATTAACCATCATTATGATGGAAAAATAACCCTAACCACCAACCAGATATATTAATCATGTATTATCATGATTAACCATTATTAACCACTATTAATATATATATAATATGTTCAACCAATCCATTGAGATATGAGTCAACTCAGGGTCCAACTTAGACAAAGCCATTCCAACTGGGATTCCAGACTGGCTGCTGCCGTCCACATCCAACAGAAAACGTTGCTGCAATTGGTCCTCCCGTTGCGGTCAACGAGGCCCACGGCCACGGACCCCCGTGCGCCTAAAAACTCACTGAGAAAATGGTGATTGAACCTTCCAAGAAATGGTGATTTAATGGGATTTGTATAGCTGAGTTGATGATTTAATGGTGATTTAATGGGATTTACGATAGCTAAGTTGACGAACACAATGTGGTTTTCATCAGAGTTGATGAAAATCTACCTATACTTAAATATATAGTTTCCATAGGGTTGTAAACTAACAAACATAACTGGGCGGCCTCACCCAGTGCAAGGAGGGAGAATGATGGGTCTGTCCAAAAAGTTGCGATACCACAAAGTAGCCATATTACCTCTTGTTGTAAGGAAAAGTCTTATGATTATTGCTAGCCATAGATTTGTTAATTTGATGAATTTTCCACGTGTTAAAAAAAAAAAAAACAATTAGCTATACCCTCTGGTAAACTAACAGTTTGCTATGGAAAACCCACCCATTGTTAATGGGTAAATCCACTATTTCTATGGCCATTTTCAATAGCAAACTGTTAACATAACCAGAGGGTAGATCAGCCACCCGTGGTTTTCTTGCCGTATTTTCAGGCGACAAAACCATGAATGGCAGTGGCACATACCAATTCTGAAAAAACCACATGGCCACATGGGATTCACTTGGATGTTCGATACAAATTTCTTATAGATTCCGCTATTTTCGTGGATTTCCAAACGGGAAAATTCCAAATGATCCACCCATCCAGGTGTGTTTTTCCCACATGGGAAATTTGCCTGCCAAACATCCATTGTGGTGGCGAAATGATGAGCATTTCAGTGGTGATTTAACCAGCAACAAGTGGGTTATAAGGGATAATAAATCATAGGATCCTCCATAATAAGAACCTACCCTCTGGTTATGACTAACAGAACGAACCTCATAGGAAAACCATAGGAAAACCATAGGGAAATGGTGGTTTTTTTCATGTGATTTGTTGTGGGATTTAATGGGAGTTACCCTCTGGTTATGACTAACATTGCCATGGCTATAGATTTAATCTACCATCTGGAATATCATGGTTTATTGGGATTTAATGGGATATTTAATGGGATATATAATGGAAATATAATGGGATATACCATCTGGTTATGACTAACAGTTTGCAATGGAAAATCACCATTTTTAAGTTCGGTAAACCATCTATAAATTGTCCATTTTCCATGGGATCCTCCATGATAAGAACCTATATCTAATGATAATTGGAATAATAACCTCCATATAATAAAGGTAATAATAATAACAATAATAATTGGAATGATAATGAAAAAAAACTATCCCACAAAGGTTGGTATCATACCCCCTTTTTTGTTTCCATTGGTTAAATCCCATAATTTTGGGATATAACATATCATTATCATTCCCCCCTAAGGTGGAGGCTGGCAACGTGGCAAGACATATCATGACATATCTTTCGTCACATATGAGGATGGGAAAAAAACAGCTGGTTGTTATGGTAAATGGATATTAATCCATCTATAGGTATTAATGGTATTAATGTTTTTTCAGCCAACAAATTGTATCTATTGCTGATCCATCGCCATAATCCGCTCCAGCGGAACCAGGACATTTTTCTGGCCAGCTGTGGCCGCTCACCATCTGAGGTTAACCTTTCGTAACAGCCACGTTTGATTGCTGGAGGAACTGGAGGGTAAATACCTGGGGCACACCTGGGGCACACCTTATCAAATTCCAGTAAACCAATGGTTATCATTAAAATCCTATGATCATTAAGTGGTTTTAAATTCCCAGCAAATCCCATAAAAATCCCAATGAATGCCAATAAAAACACCAATGTTTGCTGGTTTAATATGTGATCCCATACAAAATCCATTGACATTCCATAAAAAGCTATTGAAATCCCATAAAAAACTATCGAAATCCCATTTGAAAAAACACTTGAAATCCCATTAAATCCCATGTTTGTTGCTATAATCGTTTATGCTATGTGCTCCTCGATGCTGAGTTCCTTCGGCCCGTCGTAGAAACCAAGCCTGGCGATACGCAAAAGTTAAGCGGGTATAAGAAGCGTTGGGAAGCCATGGAAAGGGGATTTCATGGGTATATTATCTGGTTGGTGGTTTCAACCCCTCTGAAAAATATTAGTCAGTTGGGATTATTATTCCCAATATATGGAAAAATAAAAGTCATGTTCCAAACCACCAATCAGATATTTTTTTCCAACCAGATATAAAATAAAAAATGGTGACTTTCCATAGCTATGTTAAATTACCAGAGGGTATATATATATATGGAGGTTTCCTGCAAATGGGGATACCCTATAGCTGGATGGTTTATTTCAGCGAAAATCCCATCTAGACATGGATGATTTGGAAGTACCCCCATTTTAGGAAACCTCCATATTTATATGTGCATTGTATGTATATATATATACACTAACTATATATGTATAATTTAATATATGATATATATATATATATGTAAAATATTGATAGATAGTAAAATAGAGGCCCCCGTTTACGATAGCTAAGTTGATGCACACAACTTGGTGATTTTTTGGTTTTCAAAGGGACACAACTATAGTTTCATGGGTTTTACCAGCAAACATGACGGCTTTTTTTGGCCCGACCTTGTAAGGGAAAATATGTGGCTTAACATCAAAGTTCCCATGGACAACTGAAGTGATTTTATGGCCTAGTTGCAAGGTGGTATCCGACAGAGAGATTTTCGGCTGGTTGAGTTCATAGATTTACCCTCTGGTAAACTAACATAACTATGGAAAATCACCATTTTCAATGGGTAAATCCATTATAAATGGCCATTTTCCATAGCTAACCGTTAAATTACCAGAGGGTATATCCCATTAAATCCCATTAAACCACCATTTTCCTATGGTTTTCCTATGGTTTTCCTATGGTTACCCTAGGGTAAACGTTTACAGTTCGATGTGGAAAACCAATGGTTTCCCGTGCGGAAAACGATCGAAACATTGCGACGGTCGGTGTTGTCAAACGTCCTCGTTGAAAAAGGATGGTATATCTTCAAAAATACGGGCTTTAATGGGATTTAATACAATGTGAGGCCCCCAAGAGTTTGCTAAGTTGGTGAACATAACTCCAATATCTATGGTTGATGGTACTTATAACTATAGTATTCATGGGGTTTATAAACCAACTTATAACTGGGGGGCCTCACATTGTAGGATTCAATCGGATTTCATTTCATCAAACAAGGCAGTGGAAGAACTGCACAGTCTGACAGTTCGATGATTTTCCCAGCTATCAAGGCTATGAACCTCCCATTGATCTGCGATTTTCGCGATGTTTCAGCGGCCGGAGATAGGTTTTCTGGTTATAAAACCAACCCATAACTGGAGGCTGTTGGGTGAGCTTCGACCAGCGAATATCAGGATTTGACCCACAAACTGACCTTGAGGTTTTTTCAGCATCATTCGAACTTCGTGGTTTAAGAAAACATGTGGTGTTCAACCAACAAAAACGGGGAGTTGAACCAAGAATTCGAATAACCAACCAAACAATACTGGTTTTTGAGGTGGTGTTTATGTTTCTGCCTCAAAAATCCTCAAAAATTCTTTCGAAGCAAGACATGGTGGTTGGAACTCGCGAAACTGGTACTGAAAAAGCAACAAAACCGGTTGAATCCCATCCCATTCGCCAAGGGGATCTGTTCATCCAATGGATTGGTTTTCTAGGAAAAGCCCCATGATCTTCATGGGAAAATCGATGGGTTTTCCTATATAAATATTCCCTTAAACCAATCCAGTGAATCATCCTGAGAGCTGCCAAATGGTGATATGTTTTTTTCGGGAAAGCCGAGAAAACCCAGTGGGAAGGTCGGACATCAATCACCAGGCCCCAAAACAATGTGGATCCCACAGGATGGGGCCCCCAAGATAGCTAAGTTGGTTTATAAGTGGCTGAATTCTATGGTTTATGGTAGATATAACTATAGTTAATGGGGATTATAAGGGTTTATAAACCAACTTATAACTGGGGGGGCCTATCCTGTGCCAAAACGTCAGATTCAGAGCATCAAATTTGAGAACCGAAAACCGATACAATGTGTGGCCCAGCAATTCAAGATGGTTTACGCGTTCACACGTTCAACTCTGGATAAATATCCAGAATAAATCCAAGAATTCTTGTAGTTGCAAACGAACTGAAACCCATCTGAGCCATGAAAACTGCCCCTATCCCATCCCATCATACTAGTTAGTAAATATTCCGAAATCCTATTGCGAGTTCATAATCCCCTTTTAACACTTTTTTACTGTATTCAGTCAGTATTCTTATATACACCCATCAACTATCATCGACACAGGAATTTCTAGTGGTCCAACTTGAGATTTTTCATCCACTTCGCGACATGCCTCCGATACATCTCGTCTAGGCCTTGATGTCGATTCCAGGCACCCAGAAAAATGTAACTGTAGCCAACTTGAGAAAGATTTTTTAACGGGCCATTGAAGTGGAAAAAGACATGGTAGTTAGTACATGTAACCCCACCAAAACACTGAGTGTAACAATATTTTTTTAAACTAGTGTTATGGTTGATAACTCGTTCTTACATTTATTCAATAGTTTTAAATGTAACTACAAACTAAATGTATGGTTCAATAGTTCAATTATATAACACTACCATAACAATGGGTGCAATGATGTTTTAGTGGGACATCATGAGGTTTTCCAGTGGTGGTCATGATGTGGCAAACTCAAGGATGTTTTCCATCCCCGATTCACCCTGATGTATAGCAAGTGGGGCCCCCAGGCCCCAGAAACTGCTGAGTTGCTGTTTTTTTCAGAAGTCCAAGAACTATGGTTTGCGATACTTGGTTCACTATAGTGTTTACCCTCTGGTAAACCAACATAACTATGGAAAATCGCCATTTCATAGCTGGGTATATCAACTATTTCTATGGCCATTTTCCATAGCTATGTTAGTCTACCAGAGGGTAGTGTTTTGTTTGTGAACCAACGTTCCATAACATGTGGGGGCCTCCACAATGTGTGAGCAAGAAGATTGAACGTGAGCACAACTGGCCACTACGAGTTTGGTACCTAAATTGGAGGTACCTACCATATGTAAGGTCTATGAAGAGGCATATGTAGGGGAGATATCCCCCTAATATGGCTTTATATGAGCCATGGTCAATACTCACTATATGGTTGATGGTCATCCCATCCATAATAAGGATCCTTATAATGGTTTTTATAAATCCCGAGTGGAACCATTGGATGACTAGCCCCTATGAATGGTTATTAACCATGAGTATTGACCATAGCTCATATGGTAGAGTACCTCTATTTTCGGGTCTAATTTGTCCCATTGAAGCAATGCCCCAACGTCTATCCAGTGCACAGTCGATCCTGGGCATCGACCAACGGTAAATTTTCACATGGATCCAACATGTTTTAAGGTGGATGTTTCCAAAAATCTCTGCTTGTTCTGATAAACATGTTTTTAACTACTTCAACTATATCTGGTTGGTGGTATACCTACCCCGTTCGTCAGTTGGAATGATGACATTCCCAACTGAATGGAAAGTCATAAAGTTCCATGGTTCCAAACCACCAACCAAATAATTTATCATTATATAATCACCATGATTACTCACCATTAATCACCATTAAACCATATTAAACCACTGACCAGCCAAACATATTTCTGATGGATGAAAACTACTTTGACAAAAAAAGATGGATGAAAAACATTTAACTACTTTAACTACTGGATGTTCTTTAACTATATAGATATATTAACTTCAACTCCATTAATCTGATTAACCATATTAAACCATATTAAATCACCATTAATCTGATGTGAACTTCAAAGAACATCGGTGGATGAAAAAATGGTCACGTCATCCATTTGAAATGTTGAATTCCTGGATCCTGGATGAAAGTCCCGACAAAACTCGCCTGTTGTTTAGTCGTTGAATCATCTAATGACCATCTAATGAAATCTAATGTATAGGCCATTTATAGGCCATTTATAGGCCATTTATAGGCCATCTTGCATAGCTATGTTAAATAACCAGAGGGTAAATTACATACTTAAAACTACTTAAACTACAACATGAACTTTCATAAACAAACAGTTGAGTGATCCAGACTTGTAGACATTCCCAACAAAATTATTCCATAAACATGGATATATATATATATAATTCCAAATCACAATCTCTGAATTCAGTTTTATCCCTAGAAGTTCCACGGTTCACAGATTTGAACCTATGGAAACATCATCGATGAAAACAGGAATAGCTGTAGAAAATACCCTAGAAATAGTGGATCTTCCCATTAAACATGGTGATTTTCTATAGTTATGTAACAGTTTACCAGAGGGTAAATGGAATTGTGTCTATAATTTCTTGGCAGGCTTTCACAGATGTTCCATTACACATAGATGTTCCAGTGAAATTCCTTTGAATTTCCGAGAAAATCCTCCAGTTTTCAGGATGGTGCCCCCCAGTTATAACTATAGATATATCATGATATATCTACCATATGTCCTAGTTATTAGAGTTATGTTCACCAACTTACAGTACCCTCTGGTAAACAAACATAGCTATTGAAAATGACCCAGTCGAAATAGTGGATTTTCCCATGAATAGCATGGTGGATCTTTCCAGTTCGTTACGTGAAAGTTTACCAGAGGGTAAGTGCCATTAAATCCCATTAAATCCCATTAAACCACCATTTTCCTATGGTTTTCCTGTGTTTTTAGACATTCCCAAGGCCATGTCGGCATGTTTTTGGGCCACCGTGCCAATGGCTACAGCCCGAGGTTTCACACCTGGCGATGGGATAAAGAAAAAAGAAAAAATCCATGGGTTTACAGAACTGGAACTGGCTTAAGCATCTTGAAAATATTATTGAAATATAGTGTTTTATCGGGATGTAATGGGATATTTAATGGGATATTTAATGGGATATAATGGGATATAATGGGATATAATGGGATATAATGGAAATATAATGGGATATAATGGAAATATAATGGGATATATATATATGATGGGAAAAATCTATAATGGAAACTTGTACTCCCAGATCATGGGAATATGTTCCATGATATCCTAAGATATCCCATGATATCCCTTACTCCAGTCATTGGATTGAGGGAAAATCTGCAGGAAACCATGGTTTTTACCATTAAATATGTAGGTTTCCTATAAATTTTCCCTTAAACCAATCCATTGACTTACCATACCCATATTTTTTCTGGGATCTCCCGTTAAGCATCTTGAATTGGCTGTTGGATATCATGGGATATTGAATGGGAATATAATTGGAATAGAACCAACAACATGTGAATGTAATGAGATATATAATGGGACCCCGTTCATATGAAACACCCTCTGGTTAACGGTCGCAAATATGTGTTTCGTTACCCTCTGGTGAACTAACATAGCAATGGAAAATTGCCATTTATAGTGGAATTTCCCATTAAAAATGGTGATTTTCCATTGCTATGTTAGTTCACCAGAGGGTACACCCCAAAAAAACCTGGCTGGTCGCTAATGTATCCAATCAATGAAACGGGGTTTGTTAATCCTCAATCATCGGGTAAGTTGAAACCTCCTGCAATATCACCATATCTTTGATAGTCAAAACATCTTAAACCCTCCCAAAAGAACCCTATGATTGTCGGTTCCATCAACATATATGGAGGTTTCCTAAAATGTGGGTAACCCAAATCATCCAAATTAGACCATCTTAAGTATTGAAACCTGTGGTGACTTGGGGTACCACTAGTTTAGGAAACACTAATATTAACATCCCATCTTTTACATAGATGTGGTTTTTTGCCACCATTTGTAGACAATTTTCCAAATTCCCCATGTTCCCCATGGGTATGTTAGCTTGCCCTAGGGCAACACCCCGTTGAATTTACTGTTTACCTACTAATATCCAGGTAACATCTCATTTTTTACTGGATCATCCCATTTACCCTATGTTACCCTCTGGTAAATTAACATAGACAATGGCAGATAGGGGTTGGAAGACTAGTTTCCATTAAAAATTTGTGATTTTCAGGTTCTATGTTTATTTACCAGAGGGTAACATCTATAGTTGATGGATAAATAGATCTATAGTTGATGGGTAGATATATCGAACTAGTTGATGGGGGTTATAAACTAATGTTCACATCACTGGGGGGTATCACATTGTAGGTAACATCCCATGTAGCTATTAGAACCGATATGTTTACAGGATGGGCCCCCCCAGTTATAAGTTGGTTTATAAACCATGAAATAATCCCCATTAACTAGTTCGCTATATCTACCATAAACCATAGAATTCAGCCACTTATAAACCAACGGTTCACGCTATCTTGGGGGCCCCATTCGGTAGCAAACTTTGAGTTTACTCGGGAAACTCGTGTTGATATTTGATTCCCTAAACACAACAGGGTGATTCCATGGCTTACAAGCCACAGCAGTGACATCCCATGTAGGTAATTAAAACCGGTATGTTTACCCTATGGTATTTTTTTTTGGATTCCAGGATTATTCATCCCAATGCGGCCTGAGAGAGAGGCATCGATGCGCTCGGGCATCTGCCTCGACATGTGCGCCAACTTCAAACCTGGGCACGGAACTACACATAGCCAAGCGAAGTAGACATAAGTACCCTCTGGTTATTTAACATGACCATGGTATAGATGGCCCATAGAAATAGATGCTTGACCTAGTAATAGCATGGAAATTTTCCATGGCTATGTTAAATAACCAGATGGTAGATTAAATCTATAGCCAAGCAAAACAAGACATAGTGATCTGGTGAAGCAAAACGCATCAGGACCGTGTTGGTACGGCCGTGTTTTTTTCAACCAGACTGCAGGCCACCATGGTTGATTCCCAGAGGGTATAGACTCAGCTCGACCATTTTCCATGGCATTTACCAAGTGGGATCCATGTTGGAATGGCATGTTTTAGCGGGTCATAAATCTTCAAAAAATGCAGGCACTGTACATTAAACATTACATGAAGCTTCAATGAATGCCCAGTTTCTGTGTTGAGACATGCTGAGCTCACACATGTGCATGAGAATGGCCATGGCAACTGATAATTTCAAACACCTCGGGTTACAACCTTTCCCATTCTTAAACAATCTGAAACAACACTTGGTCACGGATTTCCCGATTGTGACAATCCTCACGATATTGGATAGTACAATCCCCAAACTAATCAGTCATCAACCATCATATATAAACTATAGATAGTTCAAACCAAAATTAAGCTGAACAATTGCATTCAAACTCACATTTACCCTCTGGTAATTTAACATAGCTATGGAAAATCACCATTTTTAATGGGAAAATCCACTATTAATGGCCATTTTCAATAGCTATGTTAAATTACCAGAGGGTAGTCATCAATCATCAGAAGCCGACTCATCGCGCCATCGAAGCGCCGAAGCCAACAAAAATCGCGCCGAGCGACGGTGATGCTGTCGAAAGGTGTCATTGTTGACCTCGGACGCGGCAACTGAAGATGGGCTATTATACAAATGATCCAACAAATGATCCAACAAATACCCTCTGGTAAACTAACATAGCTATTGAAAATGGTCATTTATAGTGGATTTTCCCATTAAAAATGGTGATTTTCCATAGAGCAAATATCAAAAAACATCCATTTTGAAGATGGGCTTATAGTTGGTTTATGGCTATTATAGCTCTAGATCATGGGGGTTACCTTCCAGTAAATTGTACAAATGATCCAACAAATGATCCAACAAATATCCAGTTATTTGGTGAACAGAAAAGTGGCTGAAAAAACTATGGTTTATGGTAGATATAACGAACTAGTTCATGGGGATTATAATGGTTTATAAACCAACAGATCCAACAAATAGCAAAAAATATCCATGTTGATGGCTACAAGCGGCCCGCCATGTTTAGATTCAACCAAGAATTGGGATTTAACACATTGAAGAGTCATCTGCAGAACGGACATGCTTGATGGAAACTCACCAACTGATATGATATCTGGTTGGTGGTGCAATAACCATTGACCATCTTGAAAAATATGAGGTCGTCAATGGAAAGGATTATCCCATATATTCTGGAAAATAAAAAATGTTTGAAACCACCAACCAGATATTGATAGCTACAAATATCAATGGCAATATTTATAGCTACAAATATCAAGCTGCATTTTTTTCAGACAGCAAATAGGTAGTCAAAACCAATTATCCAATGGTACAAATATATACGAGCATGGCTGGTTGGTAGTTTCAACCCCTCCAAAAAATATGAGTCAGTTGGGATTATTCTTCCCAATATATGGATAAACAAAAAATGTTCCAAACCACCAACCAAACAAGCATGATTAAGATTGGATATATAATATTGTATAATATATGTTCCAGTAGATAGTAAGTATTGGATCTTGTATCTATATTAACCAATATATCCAATATATGATGGGTTAAGTCTTGGAATAATTTTTTTCACAAAAAAAAAAGAAAAAGAGCTGCGGCTCCTGGTCCCCCACACATGGGCATGGAACCATGTCCGGTGTGGGGGAGCGATTCTCTGAAACCGTGGGTACTACTTTGAATAAATGTCTTGGATATGAAGAAAGGAATAGAGCAAGTATACAAAATAATATACTGTAGATCCAAGAATACCAAGAATATTACTGTACCCCTAAAATCCCCATGGTTTATAAGAATTGTCCCTATCATGTCATATCTTGGAGGTCAATCCACAATTTTTAGACATGCCCAAGGCCACATGATTGTTGACTAGTTATATCCCCCCAAAAAGAAATAGTCCCATTATGTCCCCAGTGTATCCCCCACTCTCACCCCAGTTGTGTTGCTTTACAAACCGCATTGTCTATTTTGATACATCTACCATAAACCATAGAATTCACCTAGCTAAACCAACTTAGCCATCATTCCCGGAATTTGTTTAAGGACATTTGCAGCAAAACCCGATATTTGGGGTAAAAACCCTAGATTCCAAAAATCAACCATACTCAACCCATCTGGTTGGTGGTATACCTACCCCTCTGAAAAATATGAGTTCGTCAGTTGGGGTTACTATTCCCAATTCCCAATATATGGAAATTCATAATCCAGTCATGTTCCAAAGCACCAGCCATAAATCCCTGATATCATACAGGATGGCGCCCCACAGTTATAAGTTGGTTTATAAACCCTGAAATAATCCCCATTAAGTAGTTCGTTATATCTACCATAAACCATCGTTTTTTCAGCCACAAACATAAACCAACGGTTCACGCGAGCTCGACTGGGGGCCCCATCCTATCTATATATATATATATATCCCATTAAATTCCATTAAACCATCATTTTCCCATGGTTTTCCTATGGTTTTCCCATTAAGTTACCTGTAAAATGGTTAAGATGTCCCATTTTTTTGCCGCATGGAATCATCAAAATCAACCATCAAAAAGCCATAAATCCCTGGGATCCCAGGGCCACACAGGACAAATGCACCTTTGGGTCGCAGTCCTGGATGCGAAAAAATCCAGGAGGATTTAAGGCTTTCTACATCTAAAGATTGGGATTTCACCAGTGAAAATGGTGATTTCACTGGTCAAAAATGGGGAATTCTTGGGATTTACCCTCTGGTTATGTCAAAATAGCTATTGAAAATGGCCATTTATAGTTCATCTACCCACTAAAAATGGTGATTTTCAACATCTATGTTAGTTTACCAGAGGGTAACTAACAAAAATCGGGACAATTCATGGGAAAACATATATAAACATGGCGATATTTTATGGGATGAGAATATAAAGGGAACCGGAATATGTTTTTTTTTTTCGATGATAACCCTGAAAAAACATTGAGACTTAACCAACAAAAATTGGGATGTCGCAAAAATTTTCTGATTTGACCACCAAACATTGGGACTTTTTCCTTCACACATATGGTTTGTGGTGATATTTCATGGGAAAATCATCGAAATAAGTGTGGATATGACAATGGATATGAAAATTCATGTGAATACACTGGGAATATGACAGAAGAGTGACGTATTCAGCAAAAAAGGTGATTTAATAAGACTTAATGGGATTTAGTTTGCTGAATTATGATAGCTCAGTTGACGCACATAACTTGGTTAACGTTTGGGTTTATTGGGCATTGAACTCTATAGTTAATAGGATTATAGACCAACTTCAAACTGCGGGGGATACCCTCTGGTAAACGTTTACATAACTATGGAAAATCACCATGTTTAATGGGAAAATCAACTATAAATGGCCATTTTCAATAGCTATTTTGACATAACCAGAGGGTAGTTCATCCAAAAATAAAAGGGAATACCCTCCTGTACCATGGCTGGTTGTAAAATCCACCAGCTGTTCGGGGATTTCCAAGCGGCCCGCCATGTACCAAGAACCAATGGCCATGACGAAGCGGAACCGATGAAACTTGGAGCTACCGATTCCATATATGTGTGGCCTATTTTTTGTAAATTTCAGGGGATATACCCCCCAAATATGGTCTTATATGGTACTAACGTACCTCCATCTGTTGGATCCTGGAATTCCCATTGAATTGAAGAGTCATCTACAGAACGGACATGCTTGATGGAAACTCACCAACTGATATGATATCTGGTTGGTGGTGCAACAACCATCTTGAAAAATATGAAAGTCAATGGAAAGGATTATCCCATATATTATGGGAAAAAATGTTTGAAACCACCAACCAGTAAGTCTGAAAGTAAAGCTCTATATATAGCCTCTAAATGTCCTTCAGTTGGAAAATGCTGATTTTTTCCCAGATGGAATTGGGTTTTCCCTGATGGCATCAACCTGAAACCTTTATTTGGGGGAATTCCAAAGGTCGGCATGGCTCAAGTGGCTGGATGTGCTCATCCGAAAAGGCGGCTAGTCCGGTTTTGATTCTCTCACCACTCGGCACCACCCTATGCCTGCGAAGAAACCCATTTGAGGCAACCACCGCATTCTTAGCTCTTCTTCTTCTGAGCGTCCTTGTAGTCTTGGTATTCTTTTGCTAACTCGCACCTCCTCTGACGCTCTTCCTCCAACTCCTTTTGCAGTTCGTCACGCCTAAGCTGATTCATGCGTAAGTGGTTCTGTCTCTGGCCTGAAATTTCAAGGGCCCACGTGCACAACAGGAGGTTGGCTAGGTGAAAAGATGCTATCTATCATCATCTACCTCTTGGCTGTCATGAGTATGAATCAACGTGAAAAGGACATCTATGGCATCTATGGTCTCTTTAGACCCCTCATGCAATGAGTGCATTTTGTCTTGAAGACCATGAAGAATTGGTCCACTATTTGGATTTGCTTCAGAGAAACCATCAAAAATGAGGGAAAAAAAAGACGTAGATTCCCCAGTCATGGTGGATTAAGCAATGGGAAAGGACCGTTGCCAGCTGAGCCCAGTAGAAAAATATTTAAAGTACCTCTATCCGAGCCTTCTCCCATCCCATAGATAAAAACTGGTTGGCTAGTACACATTTCTATCGTGAGTTAGTTTTGATAAGCTTACTGTAGTCATAATCACCAACCCTAGTTTTCAAGATGCTTAAGCCAGTTATAAACCCATGATATCCCCTTTTTTTCTATCCCATCCCAATTTAAATGGAGCCTTTTGGTATCCCCGACGTCAGTCCTTCGCCGGTACAGCGCTATCAGTGCCTCCGGAGGAGTTATTGGAACCCATCGTTGAGAATCTCTACAGTGATGGCCCTAGAAAAGGGGCCTTAAATGGGATGAAAATGATTAACTCCTGTAACTCAGGTGAAGAATATCAGATTATCACTTAAATGATCTTAAATTAAGTTTTTGTTGGCCAGTTATAACTGTTGAGGGCTTTAAGTGTACATCTCTTCGCAAAAGGCTGCATTGATTGGCCACTTCCCACAGTGCCGATGTGCAAAACTCCCCATTTTTAAATGGTGAAGCTGGAAATTTTCTGGTTAAAGTCATCTAAAGAGAAAACAAACTCCAGATTCGATGGGTTGAATCCCTATCACATAGATGGGTATGGGTCAAGTCATTAGGTACCCCAAAAATATGGATGGTTTTCCTACTAAACTAGACTAATTTCCATCTGTGGTCCCCAAAAAATGGTCTTCCATTTTGACCCACATCCAGATCTTCAAAAAATCTTTCTATTTTTACCCTCTGGTAATTTAACGTAGCTATTGAAAATGGCCATTTATAGTGGATTTACCCATTGAAAATGGTGATTTTCCATAGTTATGTTAGTTTGCCAGAGGGTAGATGACTGGAGTTTTTAAGGATCAAATCACAAGAAAAAAACCCAAGAAGAATCCCCAAAGAGTTTTGCTTCAACTCCTCGACTGGTTGAAGAATCCCCAAATTTGCCTGGTGAGCTCCATTCTGGCTGAATCATCAGAATTAACCAGCCTGAAAATGGAGGTTTCCTGAAATGGAGGATACCAAATTTATGGTTGGTCTATAAGGGAAAATCCTATTTAAATGGATGATTTAGGGATACCACCATTTTAGGAAACCTGAAAATTAATTAACCAACCTGAAAAACATGCATAAAATTATGGAAAATCACAATTTTCGGCTGGGCAAATCAACTGTATATGGGCCATGTTCAATAGCAAACTGTTAAATTACCAATAATTACTGTAACCAACCTGAAAATAGTTTTATCATGTTGGGCAATGTGTGGATGATTCCCCGAATCCAATTCCCATCATTCCAGTGACGACATTTCGTTAAGTGAGGGCATGATCAAATTCATCCAGATCAAATCCCATTCGATCCAACAATAAGTCATCAACAATTTAAGTATTCCATTCACATTCCATTGATATACAGTATTCACCAGTATTCCATATCCATCCATATCCATCCATATCCATCCATATCCATCCATATCCATCCATATCCATCCATATCCATCCATATCCATCCATATCCATCCATCTCCTGTTTTTCACATGAGTTGCTTTCCATATATATATATATACACTCCATATCCATAGCCATATTCATAGTCCATTTCACCAATATCTCCATCCATTCCAGATGATTCAACCATCCATCGGAGTGGTTTACATGTTCCACCCATTTTCTATTTGATGGTTGGGAAACTCGATTCGTAGCTCCATGGCTCCCCATTGAATAGGGAATATTTGTTGGGAATATGAATACCCCTAGCTCCAAATCGGTCCCTCCGTTCACCACTGGATAGTTTTTTCCCATGGGATTTTCAGAGTTGGGACATCATTGCCAATCTTAGATACCCTGCAAAAAATGACAAATTCTTTGCTGGTTAGTATATAATATAGATATTCCCATTAATACCAAAAGACTAGTTAGGATTAGTTTCTACCAATCCAAGATAGACCTAGAAATCATGGGAACATAATGAGGAAAATTGGGAAAATCCTTAAACAAATCATGAGGAAATCCATGTAAGATTGACCTAGACATGGGTGACATGGCTCGGCCGGGACATGCCTCGCCAGAAGGCCTTGTGTCCGCGTTTCCGGCCATATGGCCTGGAACCTGGATCCCGGAGATCCGAAAACCTGGGGTGAAAATGACCACAAGACCTGGTTAAAGCCATCAATCTGGGTAAATGATATTAATTCACTGACCTGAACTAAGGCCATTTGGGGATTATTTCCCTTACTAACCATGATTCCAGTGAGGTCACAGTGAGGTCGTTATAATTTACCCAGATCAATTTACAGATCGAAAGATGGGTAAAAATGGGGAAAAACCATGAATTTATGGGTAAACAATGATAAAATATGGTAAAATTGCTGGAAATCTCACGTGAATATGAATAGAAATATGGGGATTCTGGATTTAACCATGAAGATATACAGTGAAAATTCAATGTGAATGGGTGTATCATGGGAATATACCCTCCTATGAATGTTTAGATGAAACTTTTCGCACCATGTGTAGGTCACTTTCCCAAGGGCTGTCGCCATCCGATTATCATCCCAGAAATCCCTAGTGTTTGTAGATTAAACCCCCTTTATTGAGTCGATAAGGCAATTTTACACCAATTCACCGGGATTTGTTCGAATGTCAATCAACGGTTTAGGTTTTTTTTTCAATGACTTACTGTGGATGGGCCGTTGCGACATCCTATTTTCACCAGTTGAAAACGGTGGGCAGTTTATCCCATTATCCATAGGCGTTCAACCATGCCAAATTGGTGGTGCTTTTGATTTCGCAGGCCCACCGGATGAAAAATGTCAACCCTGGATTAATAAACCCCGTTTACAGCTGTTTAATTGGGAGGGTACCATAAAAAAGTATCAGACTATGACTATTGGAGTATCCCCCTAATTAATAAACAATGGTTTATTAATCCGGGGTTGACATTACTTTTGAGAGACCGGCATGGAAGATTGACCACGCTGGATAATCCCAGAGTGGCAGCAATGAAAAACCACCCAATTCTTTCGCTACCCTCTGGTTATTTATAGTAATAGCAATGTATAGTAGATAACTATAGTAATAGGGATATGGATAATGGAATAGTTAGGGATATGGATAATGGAATAGTTATGGATATGGATAATGGAATAGTTAGGGATATGGATAATGGAATAGTTATGGATATGGATAATGGAATAGTTAGGGATATGGATAATGGAATAGTTATGGATATGGATAATGGAATAGTTCTGGATATGGATAATGGAATAGTTATGGATATGGATAATGGAATAGTTATGGATATGGATAATGGAATAGTTATGGATATGGATAATGGAATAGTTATGGAATAGTATATGGATATATAATACCATCTGGTTATGACTAACAGTTTGCCATGGTTAAGCCATGGCCCATAGAAATAGATGGTTTACCGTTCTGAAAAAAGCATGGTGATTTTCCATGGCAAACTGTGAATGTCATAACCAGATGCTATTTTGAAATTGACTCACACCCAAGTATTTTGGGCTAATCTTCCATACCCTGCTTAGTATTTTTTTAGTACTTTAATCGGAACCTAAGTACTTAGTCATCTTTAAAAGTAAACACTATTTAATCTGCTACTAAAATGACCCGCAGCACGTGCGCTACGCCCCACAGGTACTTCACTAAAAAAACACGTTCATTACTGGTTTTTTGCAGGGATTCGTTAGGGTTTCTTTAGGGTCAATTTAGGGTTTTCCGAGGGTTTTTGTAAGTTTTCTTTAGGTTACTCTCTGGTAAACTAACATAACTATGGAAAATCACCATTTTCAATGGGAAAACCCACTATAAATGGCCATTTTCAATAGCTATGTTAGTTTACCAGAGGGTAAACAGTGTTGAGTTCACAGCGGGTGTGGAGTTCAGCCGAATCCCCGCCGGTCAAGATGGTCAACAGTCAAGTCCCTCAGCCTCGTGAGGGACATGAAGTTTGACCATCTCAACATAGTGGAAGGCCACAAAGTACCCTCTGGTTATGTCAAAATAGCTATTGAAAATGGCCATTTATAGTGAGTTTTCCCATTAAAAATGGTGATTTTCCATAGTTATGTTAGTTTACCAGAGGGTACTGAAGAGGTCACCAAAAATGAGGTTCCCGACAATCATCCCAAAAGAGTTTGGGGCAGAGCACAAGTGCTGGCCGTAAAATTACGTAGTACTAAGATGTACTAAGCACTTAGTTACTAAACTCACCAAGTCCTTTCACCCGCTAAATAGGGACCCGTCAAAATCCCAGGCCCCAACTTCGGCCAAAAAACCGTCATTGCTCAGCACCATTTGCTCCACCTCACACAATGGGCACCAAAAGGGACCATGGAGAATAAACTAACATAACGAACTGGAAAATCACCACCTTTAACAGGTAAATCAACTATAAATGGGCAATTTTCAATAGCAAACTGTTAAATTACCAGAGGGTATCCTATATAACCAATTACATGTGCATATAAGGAATGATGGCCTCCTTATACTCCTATCATATTCCCATGTACTAGGATCATATGGGAAATAATCGGACTATAATGGGAATATAATATCATTACATTGTCACTAGATATTAAATAATGTTGTATTTTTTTCTTGGTTATAATAGTGGTAATTTAAAACCAACAATAACTATAAAGTATATTCCTCGGTTATTATTATAACTATAAAATTATATTCCTATAATAGTGGCTATTTTTCTTGGGTGATATTACTATAATGGGAATATCACCAACAATAGGATTTACTGGGAAAAACATAGTACGATTTGTGGGAAAATCATTGGAGATAACCCATTATATCAATGGCCATGCAACAGGATCCCATTGATTGGAGGTACCGATTCCATATATATGTATATATATATATATATATTTGGCCTAGTTTTCAGGCCTATGTTTCAGGGAATATCCCCAGAAAATATGGCCAAACATATGGTACTAACGTACCTCCATCTGTTGGATCCTGGAATTCCCATTGACAAGAAAATATACTACGAAATAGTCCTATGGATACCATAGGAATCTAATGGGAATCTCATGGGAAATAAAGGATACTTTTTTTGGGACATCATGGGACTATACTGACAGAATAAAATGTTTGCAATGGTTATTTAACCAACAAGAATGGGAATCTATGGTCAATAGTCCTACTTGCATAAAGAAGATCCTGGTATTTAATGGGACTATACTGGAAATATGGAGGGAATATCGCCAACAATATGGGGATAACATTCTTGTTGGTGGTTTCAACCCCCTCTGAAAAATATAAAAGTCAGCTGTTCACCTTTTCCCAATATATGGAAAAAAAATGTTCCAAACCACAAACCAGCATTTAATGGAATATTAAGGAGACTAAATGGAATGTTCATGGGATATCACTGAATGTTGATGGAATAGGATTGGGACCTTCGGAGCAAGCAGACGGGGACGAAAGGTCGGTCCGTGCGCACGCTCATCCCGTAGGATTGCGCATCAAAAATTGGATGGGAACTAACCGTACATGTTTGGTGAATGCCAGGTATGCAATAGGGGATGCGATTTCTGACCATATCCCCTTCTTGTGCCCATTGTTCATGACTGTTCAATGTTAAATCAAAAAAGAACGTCATGCTGAACTCCGGTATCTGTTGGTGTTTACATTAACATGTTTGAAACAAAAAGGTCACGGTGTTTTTTTGGCCCCCATTTTACAGTTTGTCGACTACTATTATCCAATATTATTCAATATATTGTATTATCCAAGTATACTATGATTGGGTATGCAATATATCAAAATAAACCAATCATAGAATACTTGGATGATATATTATACTAACATAGTGTACAATATACATAATATGTTAGTATACAATGTATTATAATGGTATACCTAACATGTTTCTTGGTGAATCAACCAAGGCCCTTCACTCCGAAAAAATCCGTCGATGTCAACTTTGTCAGCGGCCTTACGTGTCCAGGAGCCATCGAGCTGTTCCCACCTTAGAGATCAAAAAAAAAAACGGCGAGAAATGGAGTTGTTGCATAGTCTATATATGTAATATATGTATGTTATAATTTTGTGATATATATATAGTGGTTGGTTTTCTATATTATACATACAGATGTATGATGTGTATATAAATAATTGTATATCTATTATTATGCAGGTTTTATAATTGGCTGGTTAACCAGCAAGCTCTATAAATGTGTATATATATAATATATTGATACATATGTGTGTTCGGTTTATTGTAGATATATTGGTTGGTGAAGCAGCAAGCATTTGGAGTTCACTCACAATGCACAAGGTGGTGTCCCTCAGTCACGTTTTTTGATCTATAACCCCTATGAAATCTAGTTCGATGTATCTACCATAAACCCTGTTTTTTAGTTATGTTCACCAACTTTGAGCACCACCTTGAACTTGTAGTTTAAACAAGGATGGGAATACAGGTCAACATACAAAAGCGATCGCAAGCAAGTTGTTGGTTAGAGTATATAATCTTTTGAACATCTTTAAACCCAACGTTTGATGGGGTTCTGCAGCAGAAATGGTGATTATACAGATCCATCAGAACTGGCGCTCGTAGGTTCTATCGCTGATTTCCATTCTAACTACTTTATCTACTTTGTTCTATCCGCACATTCGCTTGTTATAAATAGTTGCACCATGTTACACCACCATTGCTATGTTTGTCTCTTAACTACTCAGTCCTTACTACATATTACTATTTGAACAGTGTTCAAGGCCCTGTCATTATTCGTTGGTGGACCCGGATTCCCACGATTAAATACAGAGTATCTCCAAAAAAACCAGGCAGCAGAACCTGCAGGATGGGGCCCCCAGTCGATAGCGTTCAGTTGGTTTATAAGTGGCTGAATTCTATGGTTTATGGTAGATACAACTATAGTCAATGGGGGTTATAATGGTTTTTAAACCAACTTATAACTATGGGGCCCCATCTTGTGGTAAGCTAATCAATCACCAAGCGAACCAACCAGCACTGCTCATTTGAAACCACCAACCGAAACCAAACTGTGACGCGGGGGCGATTGGGGTTTTGATCGCAAGTTGGATTTTCTGCTAACTCTCGCAATGATCGTTGGAGGTAAACCTATCCCAAAAATCCAATCCGTGTTTAAAATGCGCTACGTCTCACCGGGCGTTCGGACATTGGAACGCGGATGACGCGGCGGGTTTTCTGGCAGAGGCGAGCCGCAAGGTTGACTGTTGAAGAGAAATGATGAGGTTACCATACAGGATGGGGCCCCACAGTGATGTTAGTTGGTTTATAAGCCCTTATAATCCCCATTAACTAGTTCGTTATATCTACCATAAACCATAGTTTTTTCAACCACTTTTCTGTTCACCAACAGTTCGAACGCTATCGCTCGACTGGTTTTTCCCCATCCTGTATTGGAGATCAAGTGTCGTGAGGATGTTTTTTTCTCAGTAGTGAGGAAAATACGGTGATTTATTGGGAAAAATATGGGAAATATGGTGATTCATTGGAATCTTGCAAAATTCAATGGATTGGTTTTGTTGGGAAAATCTACGCCGGAAACCCATGGGTTTTTACCATCAAATTCTGAGGGTTTTCCGGTTCCAATTTTCCCATTCAGGGACAATCATTGAACTATATTTATCACTGAAAATGGGAGAGCATTCTAGGAAATCCTCTTATATTCCCTATAAGGTTCGGCCCAAAAACAATCATCAAGTTGGTGAACATAACTAATTACATACTATTAAGTACTACATACTTTTTTTTGTTTGGTTTGGAGGGGAAAACAACGACAAACATCACTCTCTCGGGGGGGCCAGCCTTTAGAATCATCAACCAACCGTCGTCGCAACGATGATAAAATCCCCAAAGGTAATGGGTAAAAATCCCGGAAAATGGTATCCGAATCGTGTCATGTCAATTCATGTCAGTTGGTTATATACAAAATATTAACGTATGGAAAATATGGTGATTTATGGGAAAAATATGGAAAATATGGTGATTTATTGGAAAAATATGGAAAATACGGTGATTTATTGGAAAAATTGTGGAAATATGGTGATTTATTGGAAAAATTATGGGAAATATGGTGATTTATTGGAAAAAATATGGGAAATATGGTGATTTATTGGAAAAATATGGGAAATAAAAGGTGATTTATGCAATCAGTGTGACAAACATCAACAAATCATCCCATTGTACATTTTTCGATGATTGGCTTGTGATCTTTCAGGAGGAAAAAATGCCATTCCAAGATTTGCCACAGATGCCTAATGTCCAGACCCTCTTCACTGAGCAGCAGAAATGACAGCTGAACAGCCATTCCACTTGATCACCAATGTTTTGATTCCAAGAATGTACTTCAGATTCTACCTTGCAATAGCATGGTTTGGTCCTTTCATTAAAAAAAATCATTGCATGAGAAGATCTGTTCACATGCTGAGTTCAGGGACCGTGTCACTGAGCAGCCGAACCATCAATGTGACAATGAACAATTTCTACGGTCCAAAATTGGAAATGCTGTATATTTCTCTC
>Ga0126342_10002250_pt1 | contig 29613 bp, 31 predicted proteins | sample Cyp1metagenome_FD_92528 | JGI IMG/M metagenome (GOLD analysis project Ga0126342, IMG submission 92528) | Coral microbial communities from Lord Howe Island, Old Settlement Bay, Australia - Cyphastrea 1 metagenome | ecosystem: Host-associated > Invertebrates > Cnidaria > Coral ...
AGAATGCCAGAAGGTATGCCAGATAGAATGCCAGATAAAATGTCAGATAGAATGCCAGAAGATTTGCCAGTAACAAAATGTATAAATGTCATGGTGGGGATCACACGAAGTAAAGTAATTTTAGATATTTTATGTGATATGGATCATGCTGGATCCAATGGATATCATTTTCATCCATTTCTTCTCCATTCCTCTTAATGTTGAAGGTCATCTTGAGTAAAGCTTGACACGTTCTAGTGTGTTCGATCAGTTTGATCAACCTGGGGTGTTTTGGATCATATTGATCCACTTTTAGAAATATATCGTGACATTCCAAAAGGCTTGGAGGGACAAACAGGATCTTTTTTATAGACTGGAAAACAAAGTCCCAGATCTCAACTAGCGCGCTCTTCGCCCCTGCTAGCAGCAACCGCTCTCCAGTCATCCCCAGCGAGGGATACGTGGAAAAACCACTGAAGCCTGTCATCCAAATATTCGAATCCACTCCACGCGACAAAAATGATGATTTCAGGTGCCCAAAAATTGAACCCAGAAGAGTTCTCTATAGTTCTCTATTAAATCAATGAGATAAAATATGAGGGTTTTCATAAATCATCCATTTCAATCCATTTCAATGGTTCTTTTTCCCATTATAACAATACATTTTGGGATAATTTGGAAACCCTATGGCCCCATGATAAAAGTGGTACCCTTCAGGGTACCCCATCTGAGCCCACACCCTGAATCGCTTGTTGGCGAAACGTCGACCACCACGACGCAGCAAGGCGTCCTAAGCTTGGTTTGGTGGTGGACAGGTGACACCCTGAGTGGGTCACAACTCTGAGAAAACTACCCTCTGGTAATGACTAACATAGCTATAGAAAATCACCATTTTTAATGGGAAAATCCACTATTTCTATGGCCATTTTCAATAGCTATGTTAGTTTACCAGAGGGTACACATTTGTGGTGATCATTCGCAACTTTTTCGCCATAATCCATGAGTCAGAGGGTACACATTTTGGGAGATCCAGTTCTTGTTCCAGCGCCCACAGGGCGGAAAAAGAAAACATAAGAAAACCTCCCAAGACACATCAACAGGCCCCGTCACGTTCGTGAAACCGCATCTCAGAGGAACATCCATGATATGCACATGGATTACCCTCTGGTAAACGTTTACATAACTATGGAAAATCACCATTTTTCATGGGTAAATTCACTATTTCATCTATTAACTATGGAAAATCACTATTTGTTCATGGGTAAATTCATCTATTTCTATGGCCATTTTCAATAGCTTTTTGTCAACGTTTCCCAGGCCGGGTATCCCTGCTTTTTCGTCGATTTTCCATGGAGATTTCCCAGCAACTTTGGGCCCCCCCACTGCGATGCTGGCATTTTGCCTGGGAGGAGCTGGTTGGTGGTTTCACCAACTTAGTACAATGTGATGCCCCCCAGTGATGTTTGTTGGTTTATAAACCCCATGAATACTATAGATATACCTACCATAAACCATAGTTATTGGAATTACTAACCAACTTAGCTAACTATGGGGCACCACTTAGTAGGATTTTTTAAAACCATCCAGCTATTGGGGTACCCCCATTCTAGGAAACCTCCAAAAAAATATATATCTGGTTGGTGGTTGACCTACCCCGAAAAATCATGGACTAAAAGTCAGTTGGGATGATGGCATTCCATTCCCAACTGAATGGAAAGTCATAATCCAGCCATGTTCCAAACCACCAACCAGGGAGCTTTCATTGCCCTTGATTGATCCAAAGGTTGTATGAAGATGGGCCGACTGATGAACATATGCTCACCATCAAATGGACTTGTTTCTATGATTTCCTGCAATTGGGTCAAGACAATGAACACCAGCAGAAAAAAAGTACAGTACAGCTTGGAATATCCATCGTCTTCATGGGATATAGAACATTCCCAGCTTCTTTGGTGAAGTATGTGCTCAAACATGGTATATATATATATGAGGCGCCGTCAAAATCAATTGTTTACGCCTGGTGCAAGAATGTTGGTTATCGTTTTTCTTCGGGGGGCCCTATCGCTTTACAGTGTTTTGTGCAAATCAACGCTAAATAATACAAACATGCAACGGAATTGCTGTTCATCAACGATGTCTAAAACAGCTTCATCAAAGATTTCCAAAATTAGGGGTTCTTTGCTTTTTTGTAAGGATATTCTTGTTGCTTGTCTGGTATTTTGGAAAAATGCCAATAAAAACAAATGAGCCTATCCCTCGTCCGGGGTCCCTTTTTCAACAAAAGGTTCTCGCTAGGTTATCGCTAAGGTTATCGCTAACTTAAAACACCTTGATGATCAAGAAAGGAAGAGAAAGAATAAGGTGGAACAAGAAGGAACATTGAAGAAACAAAGGGAAGAATGAAGGAAGGAACAAGAAAGGAAAACAAAGGTGACAGGACAAATTCAACGATTCAACTCAGAATTTGATTCAGAAAGGACAATTTTAAATCATGTTACTGTTTAATTCAATTCACAGTTCACTTGCGTTCAATCTTAAAAACACATAAAAGGAAGAACACAAGGAAAGAAAAAGAAAAGGAGAAGAAAGTCGAATTGAATAAAAGCTCATAAACGGAATTCAGAATTAGATCAAACATTATTTTTGCTCCATTTGAGCATTCAATTGCATTTCGTTTAGTTTATTTCTACCGCTTTGGGACCTGGGAAAAGAAACAAACTGCCTGCAGACAGCAATGGTTCAATCACCTTGGACAGCAAATGATAGGGCAATCGCAAGAAACACGGGCACTGCAGGTTGCATTTGCTTCATCAATTTTGCCCATTGCGTGAAGGTACACAACAATATTTGTTTGGTTAACACCAAGTTTAACACACTCTCATATCTGGTTACACGTTATCGTTTTTGGGGGCCCCGTCGCTTTACATGGTTTGGTGCACTTTCTCAACACAACTGCGCCCCTCCTTGCCAACATAGTCTACGCATGTCTACGCTTATTCTGACCGTATCTTATGTATATATATATACAATTTATGTATGTATGTATGTATGTATATATATATATACAATATATATAAACATATTAGATCAATACATCAATGATTCCATGGTGATTCCCAATCTCCATGGCGTCATCGGTCTGCAACTCCAATATCCAAAAAACATCTCCCTGTGATCCCCACGGTCTGAATGAGGCAACTGCCTCGGCATCAGTTGACTTAGTTAGTCGACTTCCTCCAATTTTTTTGGGGAACTTCCTTCAGAGGTTTTGTAGAGAATTTCCCTAGCGATGCTCAAGAACGCTTCAATTGGTGCTTTTCTTGAGGAACTTCAACCACTTAGGTCACCACTTTTTAAAGGAAATGAAATGGCTGTCTGATTTTTAAGACTCTTTTCGGACTGGGGGATGGTTGAGAACTTCCTCAAATAATTCCTTAGAACATGATAGAACATGCGGGATTTTCTTATTGAACTTCCCCCGAAAGGTTTTCTTTTAAAGAAACGTATCCAGGAGAGGGACCTTCGATTGTGTTGGGGACCTTTCATAGGATTTCTTTTCAGGGACGTTCCTACATTTTTGCAAGGGAACTTCCCGCAGAATATTCATTTTGGAAACTTGAGTCTGGCTGCCGCAGCGGAGCAAAATCCATTCGGGACCCGGGTGGTTTTGAGACTCCAATCATTCACAGCTCCTTATCTCAGGATGTCTTCGGTTCACATTGCAACGCAAAGTATCAATCATCTGGATGTTGCTCAGCTCATGGAAAACGTGGCTTGGGGATGGCTGGTGCAAGGATCAATTGGGTGTCAGGCCAGCAAAAGAAGTCCAAGCACAAGAAGTAGCCTGCAGCAACTGTACATGGCTCTGAACTGAGATGGGCGTGCCAAAAACATGGATGGATACTCCAACCGCTTCATTCCCCCCTCAAAGAATGCAGAGATCAACTGCTCAATGTTTTTTTTTGTCATCTGTCTTGTGGACATTTGGAAAGTTTTGCAGTTGTTGGGACGGCCGGTCTTGAATAGTGGCAGTTACTTCCAGAATCTTGCAGATATCAAAGGGTTGACAATTTTCATATTTGCCAATATTTGCCATTAGAATTTGGCATCATCCATCTGACATATCCAACCAAATCAGACTTGCCATGGTTTAGAACCTCATTTGCCACATTTCTGGCCATCGGGGTATCCATCGAAAAACGGATGAAACCTGGATCGAAGCATGGCCAAGATCAGGTGCCAACCTCGGATGTCTTTGGAAAGTTTGGTGCCATGGGAAACTACATTAGAATTCGAACATGTTTGACCAAAACAATTGGGTATGGGTCAAAATTAGGTACCCCAATAATTGGATGGTTAATACTAAACTAGACTAACATCTGTGGTCCCCTAGGTCTTCCATTTTGACCCACATCCAATTAGATAATCGCAAGGACACAAAAACAGCTCGCCAAAATCATAGGGTCATCCCAAAGAGTTGCGAAAGAATGACAGCCATCAACTGGCCATCAACAGGATGGCCCGAAATTTTGGACCAACCCAAGGCGCTTTTGTGTGATGGAATGTTTTCAGGTGCTAAAGTGGGTATGTGCTGGGTTGAGCTCGGTTGAGCAAAAGCAGGAAACCATGGTTCTATGTACATACAAGTACCATTCAGACCTGGGGATTTCATGAAAGTTACTGTACAATTTCATTACCCCTTATAGCATTTAACCATTTCTAGGAAACGTGTGAGCCTGCTGGCTCACAATCAAGGTGATGTCTTTCCCACCCATTGACCTCCCCTTTTCCATCCATTTCAACACTTTTGGGTTTATAAAATTTTATAAATGGTAGTAATTATTTTAGATTTTTGGGATGGTCAAATCGTAAAAACAAAGACAAACTCTGTGAGCCCCACATCCCTGAGGCTTGGGCCACGCGTGCCACGATGTGGGCCCGGGCCCCGGCCGGTTGGAGGATGAGAGGATTAAAATCTGCTCCAGCTTCATGTTTTAGAGAATTCATTGGTGACAATTCAGATCCATCAAAGGTTGCTTCAAATCTCCAGTCGTGATTTCCATCGTTGTTCCCAAAGGTACGCAATGCCTTCTCTGGTTCCTGAAAGCCACTGCATGACCAGGTCGTTTTTGCCAAGTGGCATGGATCGTGCACATTAAAGATTTGATGGCTGCCCACCGAGTGATACAGTGGGCTGCCCATGCATTCTGGACCCACCAAGCTGATGGAGGCTAGAAGGTGATCATTTTTTGTGTCACAAATTAAAACGCTGAACATCTGAGAACCATAGATTTTGACTTTGGATGACTTTTGATCTTTTCTGGTTGCTATTTGAATACCTGAATACCTAGGCAGACCTAAACTATCTAAAGTTGTAATTCTCCCGGTCAAGTTTGGAGGGCGTCAGTGCTGACTCGCTCTGGTGGCGACCTCACTGAAAAATGAAGACGGACTTCCCGTCCTGCTGGAGCAACCCATGAAATGTGGAGCTGCCATGGGCACAACCAGGTACACTGCGGGATTTTTGCAAGGCGAATAGATAATTGAATATAATTGAACCATGTTGAATCGCCATATGATATATCTATCCATATGTGGGTTTCCTGAAAAAGGATGGGGGAGTGGGCTAAATCAGTTTCAAGGATACTTTGCCGATCTTCACTTTTCAAACGTGATTTTGGATCTCTCTCGACCCAAAACTATCCAAAACTGCTGACCACAGCAAGGGAGTTATTTCAGACCATTTCAACCCGACTTCTAAGCATCATCATATCCATCCCAATCCATATGTACTAGTCAACACACCATTTCAACCGTCCGTCAATGGCTGAAATCACAATGTTTTTCGATGATTCCAATAAAATAATCATTGATTTATGATAACCATTGATATCCATTGCTATCTGTTGATATCCATTGGTATCCATTGATCCACCATAGTGCGGGCCGACAACCCGTTCACCCGTTGATTCGCCTCTGGAGATGACGATCCATTATGCTCATCCACAGGGACGGCCATTTGGAGGACCGATTCCCAGACTTCCAGAAACGCCTGAAGGGGTCGTGAATGTTGAAACGCCACAGTGGCGTTTCGGGGTTGCGGTGGAGGTGTTTTTGATGGGCCATTGCAGCAATATAATTTGAACATATTGACACTAATGTGGGAAAAACAATGCCATAAACCACCCATTTGTTTTTTTTACAGTTAAGCCCACCTACCACAGCCAAGTAGGGGGTTTACGACACCAAATGCAAGCAACAACGGCAAGTGACTTGTACCGCAGTTGAGCCAAATGTAAAGGTGTCAATGCCAAAATGAGTTCTTCACAGCTGGAAAGACGAGCTAGATACAAGGGATGATAATAGGGATGCCCTATGGCTATTTCACATGACATATCACAACTACCCCTCATCCCGGCTAGCAGCCATACATTCAATTCCCGAGTGCTTCTTGCTTTGCAGTCAGCACAGATTTCAGGGATGTAAATCTACGAGGCTGGTTGAATGCATAGTTGTTGCAGAGTGGTTTGGCATTCAACTCCGTTAGAGATGATCTTCGTGAATCCATTCGCAAAGCGCATGGAGGTCTCACAGTATTCTAGATTGAACGTGTTGTTCTCAAGTTGCTCGTTCACACTTTGGATACTGACCTTGCGCACTCTACCAAGATGGCGCAGTTTTGCGCTGTATCCAGATCGAATGACTGTGATTGCAGGTTGATTGTGTTGTTCAAACTTAACAGGGACTACCATGTCGATGATGCACTCGGCCATCTCATGGAGATTCAGAGCTTCTCCGAACAGCGCACTTGCAAATGCGATGAAGTCAGCTTCTGTGGATGACCGAGCGGTCGAACCTTGTTTTCGTGATGACCAGAGGACTGGGTACGCTCCTCCCGTTCTGATAAGATAGATTACCCCAGACGTGCTTCTGCATGTATATGGACACGATGCAAAGTCTGAATCGGTGAAAACCAGCAGCTCAGGTTTCTCGGTGGGATCAACAGATCCCGAAAAACATGATTCCGAGTGGAATTGAGATAACAAATCAAACGCAAGGTTTGCCTGTCCTCCCAAGCTGTCCATTTGGAAACCCTTGTTGTTAACCTTCCAACAGCAGAACTGATGTCGGGTCTCGCCAGCCGTGACAACCACAAGCACCTCATGCGAATGCGAGCAGCGTGCTTATGCAATACCCCTTCTCGCATGAAGTCTGCATCTGACATTGACCGTTCAGGCAAGCACGGAGCTGGCGCTGACTTCAACTTTTATTGGACGGTTCTGGCATCTGACGCTGCAGCGGTGATGCTACGGAGACATTTCATGATGTTTGATGCCACATAGTGTCAACACTTCAGCGATCTTGATCTTCTCACCTTTCTGTCTTGCATTTCGCCTCAACTCAGTTACTGGGATTACGGAATCATCGTCCCATGTCCCATTGTCTCTCAACCCTTGCGCCTCCTTGAGCACGGCTTGAACACCTTTCTCATCCTGCAGCCACGCTGACCGCGACAGGTTCAGTGTCACTAGGGCTGATGCTGAATCTAGCTTTGGCACGCTCCTGCACCTTTTTGAAGATACCAAGCTTCTAAAAGTGTACTGGCAAACTCAGGCGTGTAGTACGCTGCTTGGGCAGCATTCTTATCTAAGGCCTCTTCACGATCATGGTCTCCATTGCAGACATGTTGCGAAAGGAACTGGATCAATCTCAGATCACTTGTCGATACACACCATGGCTTCTTGACATGTTTACCATCTTTTCCTTTTAAGATCAGTGCGCAGCCATGGAGATATACACGTTTCATACAAGCCCTTTCTTCAAAAGCACGCAGGCGTTGATTCTTCCATAGCGCATTCTCTGCCGGCAGCTCGAATGCGGCACGACCTCCAAGCTCTAAAGCTCTCTCAAGGAATTGAATGGCATACTGAAGCAATTGTTCTGACTCCTTTTGTTTCTTTCTGGGTTTCTTTTGGTATGGTTTCCCATGCCTGTGTATGTTGAGGTTCTGTATAGGTGAATGATGTGTGCACGTCACGGATGCCCATGCATCAGCACCTGGCAATGCTTCAAGTTGACCAGCGGCTTGTTGTACATGTTCTGGGTTACACAAATCCAATGTGGAACGGCCCAACGTGATGCACGAAACCCCAACAGCTTCAGCTTGTCCCCCGGTGATTGAATCACCTGAACATGCAAACTCGAAGAGTGTATTGTTTCCGAAGAGTGTGTTCATGCGTCTGTGCTTTGCACGTTCGACGCTCGATCGCACGAATGCTTCATCGATCGTGGATGCAACACGGTTGATCAATGCTGGCTCGGATTCACCGGGCGGGATACCGGCGCTGAATGGCAGCTGTCCATCAGCGTCCTGAACAGGCTCATCTGTTGCTTCTCCCGCATGATCACTAACACCCCATTCTTCAACCCCAGCACTGGCAACATCGGTTACTGGCAAAGGTGTTTGCGGTGCAATAGGTCTTGGACTCACGGGAGTCTTGGTCCCTGAAGCTATCCTATCTGCGGGAATCAACGTATTGAAGCGTGCACAGCAAATGGGCTTGTGAATGCTATGTTCGGAGGAAAAGGCACATGCTCTAGGACCGGGTGTTGCTCCATACTTGATGATTCTATCAAGGGTTATGTACTTATTTCTTGGAATCAATCTTTGATTCTTGGGATATGCTAGAAAATGGGATATCCAACGGCGCTATGTCCTCAAGCTTTGCATCACCAAAGTTGGCCAAGGCAGTCTCGGACGCAGACTTCAAATGGTAACACGGTTTCTTTTTCTTCGACAAAAAGTTTCTCTGCTGGGACAGCAATTGCGTGGGTGTAACCGCTCTCTTGATTCTTGACCTTATTGCAATCCAAACGTAATAAACATTCTTGAATGATTTGGGTCCAGAATCAAAACGCCAATCACAAAACAAACCAGGTTTTGATGATGCATCGAACTTCCCCTTTGGAGTGGGTCAACCCTGTAATGCACCAATTGTCCCAAAAGCAACTCTCTGCAATTGAACTCAGAACCGGTTGCTAGCTTATGGCGTGTTTCAGCATTTCCGGACGCGATGTGCTTTGCATTCAACATCGTTGCTGCAAACTCAACAGAATGAATCCAAAGACCTGGCACTATGTCGAAACCTGCTTGGAGATGACACGCATGGGTGACTTCCTGCAGTGTTCGAATGTCCAGTTCTAAGGCAGCATTATGAAGCAATCTGTTTTCCAAACTTCCTTCAAATTCACAGGCCAGTTGCTTACATGCAAGTTTCGTTTCGGCGGCTTGGTCTGACTTTATCATGACAAAGGGATTATCGTATGCGGCGTCTCTCTTGAACATTGGATATGCACGCACCCGTCCACTGTATTCATCCCTGATGACCTGAACACGGTGCTCTTTCCCACTGCTGAGCTTTTGCACAATGATGAAGTCTGCGGCGATCCGCAGACCGAACTGGGTAGTCGGGTCAAGAGCCCCCCTGTCCTCTAAAGGATCTTGTCTGAACCTTCTCACCTTCTTGCGATGCATGCGAGATCGATTGCAGATCGGGCATGCTGGATTCTTCGGACAATGCAAGCAGTTTGTGTTGCAATAACTCTGCATCGGCTACAAGCCTACGCATGCGATCAGTGGGTTCCTTACCTTCGTCATCACCATCTGATGAATGATCTGGAACATCTGGACCAACCTGTGCTGGCCGCCCCAGAGGGTGTGCAAGCGGTACGCAACTTCACCGGCAAGGCGCTCTGAAAATTGCAACTGCTCTTTGAAAATTGGAACGAAATCATCAACCCGATCTGCATAATGAAGCTTACGCTTATCAGCAGAAATTTGAACATCATCTGATGCGAAGCGGCCTCCATAGTGTAAGTCCCGTTACCCGTTTCAAATCTAGTTGGCGTTAAAGTAATGGTATGATTATTGGTGACTTCTTTTGACAACCCTTGCTGAAAGAATGCGTGTTCAGAACCTAGGTCACGAACGGCGCCACTATCTGCAATCCGCTCAATCTCAAGACTCTTTGAGCTAGTTGACTGAGCAAACATGGCTGGCTGATGCGACAGGATGGCAAGGACACAAGGGCAGGCATCTTTGACACCTACGCCATTGCTATTGCACAGTGTTGCAATGGTTGCAAGCCCCTGTGCGTCAAGCAAACCAAATGCAAAGGACATCGTTGTAATAAAAGGACGAACTATTGCATTTATAGTCGACTTGAACACCGACCAGGCCGATTTCTTCAAAGTCTCATCCGATGCTTGATGGGACACACTGGATGTCTGAACCCACAACGAATGCTACGGTTGCTTTTGCAGTTGCCGCTGCCTTTGGCTTGGCTGCTGCTTTTGGTTCGTGGAGGAAAGGACACTGATCACCTCGATTGCAAGTACCCTTTGGATAAAACAAACAAGGAACCTTTGATGCCTTAGCCTTTGGCTTCGGCTTTGCGTCTTTCTTCTCATCAGTCCTTGACTTACCTTTTCCTTTGCCATCCCCTTTGCCAGAACCGGCACCTTTGGAACCTTCGTCACTGGTTTTGGGCTTCGCCTTTGGCTTTGCCTTGGGATGTGAAGTTGGGCTTGGCAAACCTTTGGAATCCTCACCCTTCCCACCTTTAGTACCATCTTTGCTACCTTTGGGGTCATCTTTGGCCACGGCCGCCTTTAGCGCCGGTTTGGCTTTCGGCTGCAGTGACGCCCGAACGGACTCGTAATTTTGGTTCTCACGAGATTCAGCAACTACAGTCATTATTTTGTTCATGGGCCACTCCCAACTTCTCGTCTTGGACGTTTCCTTGGAGTCTCGGATGCGATCGATGCGCCTCTGAAGAAGTTTGCATCTTTTCACACGGGAATTCAAGCAAGTGAAACGAGTTGTCTCGGAAATTTAATGTGACTCTGGAATTGCGTTCAACACATAATCGATTTTGTGGATAAAATTCTCCAAGTCCTTTGCTGAAAATCCATCTGGAGACAGGTCTAGCAAGGCTTGTTGGGTAAGATTACTGCCCCTGTTGAGATCAAGTCTGAAATGTTGGTTCAACATGAAAACGAAGGCACAGCCACGGGGTGCCTTGCCTGCATTTTGACAAGACCCTGCATATGTTTGGAACTGCATCCCTAACTCCCCTTTGAGGTGTTTCCGATCCATCATGAGCGAATCGATGTGCATGTCCCAACGTGAGAGAAAACCACTATGCATAAAGTCCTGCAGTTGCAAGCCTTCAGTGAAACATTCCAACAGCCAGCTCATCACAACATCTGAGCCAGCCTGGCCGATCGCAGCAATCCTAGTGAGTATCGTATTTTTCCATGACCTGAACCTCTGCAGCTGAAGCCAGAAGGCTATCAATCTTTATCAAAGATAAGTCCTTGAAACGATACATCTTTTTCGGATGTAAAACCCAAAACATTTTATCCAACACCAACAGACATTGCATGAGCGTGTGGCGACAAAGGGCCCCCACAAACAGGTGGACCCTGTGGCGGCCCTGGGCCACCTCCGCCACGCCCGCTACTGTCCGACGACGAGTCACTTGACCCCTTTGGCGATCCAACCTGCGCAGGTGTAATGGATGCTGTTGACAAAGACAACAGTGTTTTGGCTGGAACCCCACCCGCATTACTACGACCATTACCAGACCCAGGCTTCTTTCGGGACTTGGGTGTAGGCGCATCAGGATCAAATCCGGCACATGCGGACGTCGCTGACATAGGTGTAGCATACTCACCGTGTGGTTTCTAATTGGGATAGGAGCTGGAGGCTGTGCAACAATTGGAATCGTGGGACGCTTCTGCAAAATGCTGACATCATTCTGCAATTGCATTATAAATATCATAACACTTGAACCAGCTCACTTTCGTTTACCGCGGCATTTTCAGGTGTTCGGTTTTCGAAAACGACTGGCTGGGAGCGCATTGCGTCGACTTGTTGCTGCAACCGCAACCCTTGGATTACTGAACGCATTTCTGTTTGTTCATGTCTTTGTTGGTTAAGTAGATACTCTTGCTCTTTGAGCTTCTCTACAAACACTTGGTTTTCTTGGAGCGCATCGTGCAGCAGTTGTTGAGAATTCTGATGAGATTCATTGGAAATCTGCTGAATCCTATCTATCTCCTGTTGACGCTTGGTTTGCATCTCTGAGATTGGATCATGGGCCCTACTTTCAACACCTTTGGTATGAAGTTGTGCTTGTTGCTGCAACACTTCAACTTGCGTTCGCATTGCATGAGACTCGGACTCTAATAGACTCCAAGCCACACTTACAATAGCACTGGCCTCTGACCTAATTTGGGATTCACGACTCCTAGCCTCACTTACAGCAGCATGAGCTTGGGACATGATCTGAAATTTCGCGGGCTACCACAACATCCGGATCCACCCCAACCGTGACCTGAAGCTGCCTCTGATCCTGATTGTGGACGAAGGTCCGCTGATCTTGCAAGACAATGTTCTGGTCCTGACGGTGCTGGGAGTAAGACCTTTGGTCTTGGGAATGGACCAGGATGACTGACCTGTTGGACTCCCTGGATGTGTGATCTCCCTGGATGTGTGATCCCCCTGGATGACTGACCTGTTGGAGGCCTAGACCCTTGGCTGCTACTTCGGGATGCACTCTCTGTTGCGCTCTGCATTGTATTAGATTTCTTTACATGGAGTGCCCTGGAAGGAATCGACGGAACCAACTGCTCTGGCAATGTTGATGAGATTTGCAGACATGACTCTTCTGATTCCGGGGCTCTCATAGTTCTCACATTTATGGTTGGCATGACGCAGGCTGACACTAAGGAAAATGCCGGACCTTTGAAAACAAAGGGGTCAAAACCTGTGATACGAGGTCGATGCCAAATCCCTCGGGTATGGTATACACTTTTGGAGGGTAATGCTCAACAAACCTTTGGATTGGATCACACCCTGTTTTCAATCACTTCGTTCTATGCTATACAAGCCGCTGTGTTGCCGGTCGGCAAGACCCTGTATCAAAATTTCCAAATTACCCAATGTCGCGATCTATCGGGCAAGGATTGGATGGAATGCAACTTGCTCTAGACTCTGGACCAGCTCGATTGCCTCCAACACGTTGCGCTTCCACTCCGTCTGAATCAGCCGTTGGTGCCTCCAGTGTCGTGGAACCTTGGCCCCCAACAAACAGGATATTTGGGATGACGGCCCCTCGCACTTCAGAATTCTTCTGCAATGTCCGTAGCGTCATCAGTTTGAGCAATGCCACAAGACTGATGAGCCAACGTCCCCAACGTGAAAAGCTTCCCGCCAGTCCCGATCCTCTCAGATGTGACGTTCATGTGATCAAAAGGGTTGTTTGGCAATTCTGCAATCCTCAACACACCTCTTCGATACTCGAGGCAGTGACAGTAGCTCAGCAAAACTACCACGCAATCTGGGAATGCTGCTCTCAATCTGGAAATTGCCTGTCCCAATTCCGGAATGATTCTGTAACCCACTGGACGAGGGGTAGTTTTGGTCAGTCGGATTGCGTCACAAACCTGATGCCGATCTACACTGATCAAATTCGATCTGCGTATTAAACCCTCGGATGTGGGACGATCTCAATTCCAATCCTTGACAAGTAGGGAACCGGCTTGCCAATTGGGTGGACAGGTTGTGCAGAAGTTGGTCTTGGTTGCAACAGTGGATTGGCCAATGTCACAGAAAGCCCCGCAAACGATCGAGGTCTTGGAGCTGTAGGCTGATACACCGACGGTCTTGGGACCAAAACAACGGTTGACGGTGCACTAGTAGGTGTATTCTGATGATCTGATTCAGATTCCGATGCAGTTGAAGCACACAAAGTCACCCACCGCTGACTCAACTCCTCCTCCTCCTCTCCAAACCTCTTCAAACCTCTGGAGCAATGGCTGTCTCCTCCTGGGGATGAAGACATTTGCCCGGATTTCGTTCGCCCTGTCGACAACCTGCTGTCTCCTTCCGATTGTTGCCACGCCAAAAGTACTGTAGTCGTCAAAGTGTCGGTGAGCGATCAATGCGTCAAACAATGACACAATATATATTCAAGAAGGCACAAGCAGGCGGATTCGAATCTTCTACGCCACTGTCTTCCGGCCCTCTGTTCATCCTGAACCTTGCGATACCGATGCAGCACGACCCTGTCTGAGTCAATCGGGATCGGAGACCTGGACCTCTGACGTCGACGTCCCTTTCGTGGCATGCAGCAGCGAAGCGACTCTGCTATTGGGCTTCTAGTGCAATCCTTGCTTGATCGGAAGGGTGCTTGTTATTGGCAGACTGAATGCGACTCTTTTTTTTTAAATGCTTTTGCTATTCGAGTATGTTTCAGGGACACGAAAAACACAAAAGCAACAATCCTTTGGATGGTATGACGCGATACAGTTCGCAGGACACTTGGATAAGGTCCTATAACAATCAAGTGAGGTCTACTTATCCTTTCTCGGCTGGATTATGGAATTTAGTGCATCGGTGTTGTTGCTAGGCAGCAATCCCCCCCACACAGCAATGAACTATGTGTGGTCAATGACGAATGCACAAGCGAAATTGCAAGTATGTTTCAGGGACACGCAGTTATTATTGAAGCCTATATGCAACCAACAAACACAAACACAAACACAAACACACACACAGACACACACACACAGGATTACAAATATGGAAGGTGGATACTATCCTTTACCCGTGCGGTGTTGCCCTGGACAGCGAACGACCCGCACCAAATATTTATACCGTCTGTCCTTTGGAGGTTCAAACGGCAGTGATTGCAAGCTGTGAGCACAGATGGCCTGAGCGTGCAATGGGATAACACTGGCATGCCAAGTTCATTCCGTTTTTGGTGCTGGGTATAATTTTAACAGAACAATGGCGGTGGAGCAAGCAATAGGGGGCTCAAGTCCTAGAGCTAGCAAAAATGTGGATGCCCAATTGGTGGCCTAGGCTGAGGCTGTTGACCAGTCAAACCCACCTACCGCAGCCAAATAGGGGTTTACGACACCAAACGCAAGCAACAACGGCAAGTGACTTTTACTGCAGTGCTTGAGCCAAATGTAAAGGTGCCAATGCCAAAATGAGTTCTTCACAACTGGAAAGACAAGCTAGATACAAGGGATGAAAAGAGGGATGCCCTACGGCTATTTCACATGACATATCATAACTTATTCCACCTGTTAAAATGGTGATTTGGGGGATGTTTTATCATTGTTTTACCCACATTGGAAAAAATGATTTGATCTACCCTTCTGATCACCATATAATTTTAGAGGATTTTGGGGGATGTTTTATGATTGTTTTACCCGCATTATGCCATCTAATCTACAACAAAGCACCCCACAGAATCAGCATCTCGTAGATCTCGGGTCCCTCCGGGTGCCTCGCAGCGCTGCTCAGCACTGGCCAGTTGCTGTTGCAACAGCAACTGCTTCTCCAGTGCCTCGGTTGAGTGGAATCAGCGGAAGGAGATACGCCAGGCATAAGGAATGGGATTGACTAGGTGTGTATATATATATATATGTATGTATATGTATATGTATATATATATATGCTAATATAGAAAAAGAATAGAATAGATGGATCAGCTTCAAGTTGCGTGTTTTCCACTGCCATCTTCGTTTCCAAATGGGTATGGCGCCCACAGGACGTTTCGGAACTTCGGGATGATCATTGTGCTATTTGGACATGAGTCAAAACCCTCAATTGATGATATTTGATGATTCCACAATTCTATGGTATTTCATGATAATGATGATGATGATGATGATGATGATGATGGATGTGGAATGATATGGATATGGATATGGATATGGATATGGATGTGGATATGGATATGGATATGGATGATGCAAACTGAAAGCTGATTGTGGTCCAACACAGCGTTCCAATTGTTGATTATCGCAGCCAGCGCGAGGAATGGTTGATGTACAGTGATAATCTCCCTTTGTTTCACAACAACACCTTCACCCCGGCGTTGATTCAAGGGCAAACATGTAAAGGAAATCCCTGTGCCCTGTATTCCAAAAAAGTAGAAACCATGGATTTCTCCAACCTTCACATCAAACATCCCAACGGCGGTGCCTCAACATGGCGTTCGTCTGCCACAAGCGCCAGCTCGTTGATGGCCTACTCAGGCCAAGTCTGTGGAAGGACCATCCAACATGACGACCCTGCCATGGGGGTTGGTGGGGAATGGTACTGTGTGCATGTTTTGGGACAAGAAAGTCCCAGTAGAAAAAAAAAACAAAAAATCCAAGAAAGTCCAAGTAGATAGAGTATGGTAAGGACATATAAGGATATTTTCAAGGTTTTTTCCTTCCGATTCGAAAAGATTGAGCTTCAGCCTCAGCCATTGCACACGCTCTTCTCTCGGCGGCCTGGCCCGGCGAAATACGGGGAATACCCTCTGGTCATCAAATATGATGGGAATCTCATGCTTCATATGTGATGGTGAATCTTCATGTTTCTTCCCAAGTGGGTTTCCCCCAGTTTTCATTAATATTTCAATCATATTTTTGTATGTTTAACGGTGATTTCACTTGTCATTTTTGGGAAACAATTTGGTGAATCTTGGGGCCAATTTCGAAAGTCCATCGGCTGTTGAAATGGTCTGATTTCTATACCTGTACATATGTGTATGATTTATGTGCAACAATAAAACAGGATAGATCAAATCAAAGCAATGTGTGTATATATCTGGTTGGTGGTGCAATGTGCCCATCTTGAAACATATGAAAGTCAATGGGAAGGATTATCCCATGTATTATGGGAAAAGACATGTTCCAAACCACCAACCAGTATATATATATAATTATATATATATAATAGACATATCACAAACAACATATGATCAACCGAGGGGTTTGAAGTCAGCCGTTTGAAGTCAAATCCAAGTCCTGATCGTGGTCTCCTCGGGACCCCTTTGGTGCTTATGGCTTATGGGTCAAAGTTGAGGCGTCAATCCTGAATGTATCTGGGTAAATTATACTACTGGTTGGTGGTTTCAACCCCTCTGAAAAATATTAATCAGTTGGGATGATTATTCCGAATTGTTCCACATATATGATATGGAAATAATGAAACATGTTCCAAACCACCAACCAGAATAACTCACTAACCTGAAATACTAACCATCATTCCAGCATCTGGAGATATAATACCATTTATACTCATTATAATACGGCTATATTGGGATAGTTGTCGCTACATTCCAGTTAGGTCGCAATGAGGTCGTTATAAAGAAAAATCAAGATGTATGACCAGTCCTTTCTTTTGCACTGGCTCTCCCATAAACACTTCATCCTTTTCTAATTACCTCATGGTTATTGTCAGTAAACAAATCTCAAATCTCTATCATTCTCTATACCTGTCAGGAAAAAGCACCTATTACTAATAGTATCCAGTCATCCAGTGCTGAACATCCCCATCCTCCAGCTACGTTGCCAGCTACGTCGCGAATCTGCCTCTGCTTTCATCTTCCAGAACTCCGCCATGCGACGCACCTCCCGGGTTTTTTCCATGGAACGTTGCTGGAACCGCTGCTGGAATCACAACACCATCCTGTCCGGCTCCCCATCCCAGTCGGAATCATGGCTGTCATAATCCCCGAAAATCATGGCGGACTCGATCTCAGGCGAAGTTTCTTTCAGAGTCGGCTTTGGGGATATTTTGGGGCAATTCTTGGTCTCAAAAAGGGACGATTTTTTTTCGAGTACTGGCAATTCGTGCCAGTTTCTCAGTTTCCCATGGAAAATCACCTTCAACTTTCGAAAATTATCGATCTAAATCTATCTAAAGTGGGCCATCCATAGCTATATTAAATTATCAAAAGGCAACAATCATACATATTCCGTTAATATCAATGAACTCATATCCCATTATTTGTGGTTGGTTATTCTCCCCATTTACTTACCCTAGCGCCAAAAAATCACAAAAGCACCTCCGCCAAGCTTTCAGAGGTTGCCTTCTCGGGGGAAATCATGGGAACAACGCAGAAACATGATGATTTAATAGGCCTTTATAGGGGATTTCACCATCAAACATGGTTTCAACTACAAAAAATGGTGGTATAATAGGCCTAAAATAGGGATATAATAGGAAATTCATGGAATATTGGTGGATTTACCCTCCAGTAACCAAACGTGGCTGGAAAAACCCTCCATTTATAGATGAATTAAGACTTTTTTGAGACTCCATGTAGTTCACGTTTTCCCAGCCACGTCACCGGTGACTATCCTGGACTATCCAAATAGCACGAAGATACACAGAATTTAAGCGCCATATGCATGGGATTGCTGGATTTGAGGGAACATAGGCAAACTTTCCTTGAAATCATGGGGTCATCAATCAAACCGTGTGGCTACAACCATAATGGCTACAACCATGGGAAAGTGAGCTAACCTTGGGGAAATTCAAGCAACCTTTACATATTGGGGGAACATGGCAAATAGCATACATTTTCCAAACAGCAACAGGGATGGGTGTATATAATATATATATATATATATATATCACCAAGGAAAACGGAAAATCTGAAGCAAACCAGCGTCATTGATTGGATGCTAATAATATCTATAATATCACAATTTTCCGGGGCTGCTCGTAGAACGACTCTCAAGATGTCCATTAATTACCTCCTAGTGGTTTCAACTAGCCAGAAATGGCGATCATCTTCCGGAATTTACCACGTAGAGTCATTTAATGTCATCTGGGTAAGTTATAATATTTCACCAACCTGAATTAAGGCCATTTGGGGATGATTCCCCTTACTAACCATGATTCCAGTGAGGTCGCAGTGAGGTCGTTATAATTTACCCAGATGTCATGTCAAATTCCGGTTGGATTTACCAGCCAAACAAATAATCATCAATTCAATTCAATTCATTCATTGCCCATGACAGCCATGACTCACGCTCCCACGGAACCTCAACTTGGGACTTTCTGGTGCCTGCCTGGACACACACGGCGAGACTGTTGTCGCGCGTTAAAAAAAACGTCGTCTCACACATCAAACATGGACGCTTGCGTCAACTGATATCAACTGATATCAACTGATTTCAAGTGATACTAACTGATTAAAACTCAATGAAAGTCCTATTTTGGCCGAAGTTCGATCCACGGCACAGCTGCATCTTCGAAACATGCTCTATCTGGAGGTTCCTCATGACTTGCAGGGTTTGCCCAAAAGTCATGCATACCCAAACTGTCAATCTTGAGTAATTCAAAACATGGATGATGATGATAATGATGATGATAATAAATGATAATCATAACGATGATGATGATATCTCATGATTATGATTAATTCAACCATCATCTTCATGTCTTTTCCCAAGATTTCCCAACATTTCCCAACGACACACCCTGTTGCCCCACGCCCATGACCTGCCCGTCAATGATGGGACGATCCTCCCGCGGCAAGGCATCCGTCTTTGGTAAGTCCTTCCCAAGCAGATGGTGCTTTGATGATGTTTGATGGTGCTAAAATATGGGGATTTCATGGCTATACTTTATGATTAGAAGCTACCCGTAAATGAATAGATAAATAAACAAACAAATAAATCTATAAACTATAATATGTAAAATATACCAACAATAATATGACAGTCTGACAGTCTGACAGTCTGCCAGTCTGATAGTCTGATATTTGAATGTCCCTAAAAATGCAGTATCCTTCCCTTTGCGCCGGCGCCTCAGCCAGCTGAGTCTCCTCCAGCGTCAAATCTGGCTGCGGCGCCAGTGAAGTCATCCCTGGAAATGATGATTTCATGGGATGTTAATGGGGATATGAATGGGGATATTGATTTATAATTGACCAGATACAACATATGATGATTCAATAGGGATATTTATGATATTTGTATGGGGATATGACGATGATAATGATTATCTACTATGTAATTAAATGATAATAATGATAATAATGATATATGATATATGATGATCATTTAATTGGTTTATCTATAATATGATCATCCTACACGTCATTCCTTCCGCTCAAAAAAGAACGTCGGAACGGAACACCTCTTTGGGACCATGGGATGGATATCTGATCCATGTGGATCCTCAGTGGATCTCCATAGTCTACCAATGGTTACCACATATATCACAAAAATGATCCAAAAAATGGCACGGTCGTGGTCATCATGCTGGTCTGCAAGAATCAACATACATGATAGATCATGATAGATCATGATAGATCATGATAGACTATACTACGAATACAGTGCAGTAATACGCAAACCATGTGCAAGTTTTAACAGTTGGCGGCTTGTCATGAACCATAACAAATTCTGTTTTTTACTATTCTGGGTTTACTATGTTGTTAATGCTATGCGGAACCATCAAACATCAAAGTTAGTCCCCATACTACGCGATACTATGATAGAAAAACTCCCTCTGTCAGACCTCTGTCACACGGCAGTATACAGCATATATTGTACGTATGGAAATTGATCCTGGAGGGGAGAGAACATCGCCCCATCTTCACTACTGATTTTCCCACTGGGGACGGTCCAACCTTATTTTTGATCTACGCAACCGTCGGTGTCAGACAGCTCTGCGCACCTGCCATCTGCCTGAGACCTTCTACCTTAGTCCATTGGGACCATCAGGTTGCGATTCTGGACTTTTTTGGCAGGCCCGTTTTCTGTTGGGTTCAGGAGAAGCTGTTGGCTCAAGTCCCCACCATCCCTGAACCCACATTTTCTGTGGTTATATCCTCTACACTGCTATTTGCTTAAATTTCAATGCTTTAAATCTTTGCAAACTCCCGATTTAAACAATGTCTTAGTCAAATTCCCATGCTTGCTCTGAGAAAAATCCTTTACACTTTACATTACAGTCCTTCGACGCTATCCCAACTTGCCGGCATTTTGCTTGGGACCCCGCTGGCACCGTTGGCAGATTTGAGCTTTGACGCCGATTCTGGGTGCCGTAGTGGGGGCGCAAATAAGGTAGGAATGGGTACGACCTCCCTTCACGGAGTTGCTGTAGCAACAGATGGGGATTTTACCGATTGTACTGTAAAGAATGATGAATTTACCAAACAAGAATGGTTACCTTCGTAAGACATCGCACAACTATCTGATACGCTGTGTAAATCTGACCCAAAGCGGGGGATCAATGGTGTAAACTTTACACACATAGGGTTGTGAATACAAAATATGGTCAGTTTCCAGTGGGGGGTACCCCCTGGTAATTTAACATAGCTATTGAAAATGGTGATTTATAGATATTTATAGTGGATTTACCCATTGAATTTTGTGATTTGCCATAGTTATGTTAGTTTACCAGAGGGTACTTCCCTCTAAAATAAGCGCTGGTGGAGGGGAGATTCCATGAGATTCCACTATATCGTTCTCTTGAGCGTGAACGGGTCCGTCAGTCGACAATCCAGCAACATCCATAGCGTTCCTGACAATGCCCCTTAGCCGGACGAGTTCCTCATCTCTGCTGACATCACAATTTTCCATACTTGGGCGTGCAGTTGAGGTTACAAATAGGTGCAACTATGATGATTACCCTCTGGTAATTTAACATAGCTATTGAAAATGGCCATTTATAGAGGATTTTCCCATTAAAAATGGTGATTTTCCATAGCTATGCAATGTTAAATTACCAGAGCGTATATGGTGAAATCTACCCACTTTTTGAACTGGAACTGCACTTCCCAGTTTTCCCTGATCCCATGCTGCGCTTGGGAAATGCGGTGCCCAGATCCTTAGGCCCTTGCAGCTCGCTCCGATTCTTTCAGAGCCTGTCACCACAAGGCAAGGCCAGCCACGTTTTTGGGACACATCTTTTTTAAATCCCAAGCATGAAAAAATGATGCTAAACCCATTAGGCACTGTTACATCCTCATTACTTGGCCAGCTAGATCCCAATAAATCTTAATGTTAATGTTTACCCTCTGGTAAACTAACATAGACCCTGGCAGTTGTCGGGGTTGGAAGACTAGTTTCCATTAAACATTGGTGATTTTCAGGGTCTATGTTTATTTACCAGAGGGTAATTGTTCTGTCCAATGAGAGCCATGATTCAAAGGGATTTGCCTGTTGACGATCCAGAACTGTGGATATTCAGGCAAACCCAGCATCTCCTAAATGGATGATCCATTTTGCAATTCATCTGTTCTTGGGGTGAAATCCATGGCTGTATGGCAAAAAAAACACCGTTTACGAAACTCGCTTTATGAAATGTGACCAGGGCTCCCCAACGTCGATATTCTGACGCCATGCGGTCGAGGAGTTGTCCCGGGGTCTTTCCTCACTGTGCTGAATCATGGCTGTTGGTTGTTGAGCCCCTGAAAATGTGCTCCTGATTGGAGTTCATTATCCCATTTCTCGAGAGAATCCAAATCATCATTGGTTATATATCATATATATCAATATATCAGTTACCATCTGGTTATTTAACATAGCCATGGAACATCACCATTTTTAATAGGTAAACCTCTACAAATGGGCCATTTCCCATGGCTATGTTAAATAACCAGAGGGTATATCCCCATGAAATCTCCCCAGTTTGCATGGAATCATGTGAAAAATCCCCCATCATGGCTCTTCAAAATCACCAGTGGTCAACCAGATCTGAGGCCAGAGCAGGGCCCAGCACATGGCCTCGGTACCGAAGAATACCACACGCCGCCAGCACTTCTCTGTGAAATCCACGATCAACCGGTTGGTTCAACATCTCCAGATCAGCGGCATCAGCGCAGCGGCCGTTTTACAATGTTTGCGCGAGGTCTCGGCTAAACCATCAGCAGCGAAGTGGCCAGTTATATAACGGCTTCTCCTAACCTTCGCAGTATACTGTCATGTCCTGCAAGCAAGAAAACTTCTGCACTCGTCATGCCATTTCTCTTGACATATTCGATAATCGAATGTGTTTGACAAATCTGTTTCACACATGTGGTTCACTATATATATAGAGCATTATATATCGACTATGTGTATATGTATATATTTATATAGATTATAGATTTAACTTTACATAGATCATATATATTATATACATACACATACATATAGATATCATATAGATATTCATATAGATATACTTTGTATGTATAATATCATTGATCTATCTTCCTCTATAGATCTGTCTCAGGACATCTCGGCACTGAAACCGCATCACCATCACCACGAGCGGTTCCAGCTGCCACCTGCAACGCTTGCCGTGATCCCAGTGCAAGTCGTTTGCACGTGAAAAACATGGTTAAACCAACTTAAATTCTTCCCAAGTGATTTTGTTTATGGTGGTTTTATGGTGGTTTTATGATGGTTTTCTGATGGTTTTCTGTTTTATGCATCTTTTCATATCTTTTTCCGTGAGGATACCAGTAACCTCACAGCTTTGCCGATCCGATCGATCCCTGCGGAAAAGGCGCCACATGAAGAAACACGTCAAATGGCGACTTATAGCGAATCATAGCTGGTTGGTGGTATACCTACCCACCTGAAAAATATGAGTTCGTCAGTTGGGATGATTATTATTGATTATTCCCAATATGTGGAAAAAAAAATGTTCCAAAGCACCAATCAGATAGCTATACAGGTGGATTATGATTGACCAAATTGACCAAATGATGATATCTGAGATATCTGCTTCCTTGATCGATCTGCATCCCAGTGGTTTTTAGAACAAAAAATGAACCATGCTTGGTCCACGCAGTGTATGGGACATCCACGACGGTCCACGCGGTTAATCTCTCCGGTCACTGATATCGCTGGATACCCCAAACAATTGCATTCAACTAATGTCAGTGATGGAGGATCTTCAAAAACCATGGGATTTTCATGGGATGTTCATGATATCTTATGAACATGTTTAGACAAACCCAGGAACTAGCAAATAAGAATAGTGATCACCCACAGTAGACTTAGAGACCGCCAAGGTTTCTGCCAACTTACCATAACATAGCTGGTTGCTGGTGGTTTTATCACCCAAAATGGAACTGCGGATGCTCCATATGTAAGTAGGCTGTACTATGGTTACTACCCTCGAGTAGAAATTTAACATAGATATGGAAGAACCGCCATTTATAGGTCAATTCCTTGAGGTGTCTCCATGCCCATGGCTCATTGGTTGGTCACCCTATCTGGTAAGGGCAAGCGACTCCCCCATGTTCCTCATTATTGCTGAAATCCCCAGTTTTGCTGGTTGAATCATCAACATTTTTTTTGGGGGGGTGATGCAAAACCCTATCTTTACCCTCTGGTAAACTAACATAACTATGGAGAATCACCATTTCTAATGGGAAAACTCACTATATATAAATGGTCATTTTCAATAGCTATGTTAAATTACCAGAGGGTATGTGGCTAAATCCCCACTTTTTGTTGATCAAACATCCCGTGTCCGACACCTCCTCCTTGCCATTGCGAATTTGGCCGCGGGGTTTGCCGCGGCGCAGGCTGCCATTGCTGCATCTCAGCCAACGGGGCTACGCCAAGCATGGAGGGATAACCCGGGTGGTTTATTCAGGTAACCATCCACCACTAACTCTGGTTTATGGTACTTATAACTATAGTTAATGGATGTTAATTAATGGGGTTTATATACAAAACAACTTAAAACTGGGGGGGGCCCACATTGTGGCCAATTCAATCGAGTAGACTGGCTTGCGACACTCCAGTATGAGAGTTTTCAAACATTTCTCCTCAAAACAAACCAAGAGGCATCGATGCATTTCGAGGATACTATGTGAATATAGAATTCCGATACACTGATGCCCATTATTCGCATGAGATACTGATCTCCCCAAGTCCGGTTTCCCTGTGATCTCCCCTCCCGATTCATGGCCTTGGTCCAAAACCCTGAAGATTTTCAGCCCCCCCATTAATATGGATAATATCCATCAATAGTGATTCATATCCATTATATAATACTGGTGATGAATGGTTAACATCCCTCAAGAACAGTTGGTGCAATGGCAAAACATCATCTTACAACACAACTGAACTATTAACTATTAACTAGTCATGTCTTGTTCGAATCACAATAACTTCATCAATCATTTCGATTTCATTTCATGAAAATTGCTATCCATTGATCATACAAACCTGGTTGTTGGTTTCAACCCCCCTGAAAAATATTAGTCAGTTAGGATCATTATTCCCAATATATGGAAAGTCATAAAAGCCATGTTCCAAACCACCAACCAGAAGTGGGGGATAAATACAACTCCTCATGGCGAATCAGGATTCCCATCCGCTCATCCCCATCCCCGTGCCACAGCACCGGCCGCGCCGGCGGCGGCGGCGCGTTCGCCGCCGGGGGCGTGTAGCGCAGCGTGGAGGTTTCGTCGCCCGCCTCCGCGCGGCGCTTGCGCTCGCGGCGCGCCTCTTCAGTGAATTTGACCTTGGAAAAAGCCGCAGAAAATGGTGATGACCCAGGTCCGGTGCAGAAAAATGGTGAAAACACCGCGAAGAATGGGGAGTTCAGAAAAAAACGTGGGATGTAACCAAGAAACATATGAGGATTAAAACCAAGGAAAACAGGAAAATGGTGATTTAACGATGGAAACATGAGGAATTTGAACAAATATTTTTTTACTATAAATGGATATACACATAACTAGGAGCACGGCCTTTAGATGGCCGTGTGCTTTTTTGATTCATGGGATGTTGTTGATCATGTTTGATGTGCTTGTGCCAATAGGAATTCATGTGATTTTAGTGTAAAGGCCGTGAACGCCTTAGTTCCAAGCAGAAAAATGAAAACAGTCATTTCGCCTACACGAAACCTCCATTTTGGGTTTTATTCAAAGCCCCCAACTAATTCGTGTTCACAAATTTTTAGCAGTCTTTTGTTCACATCAGAGCTTCAAGTTCTTCCAAGAACCTTTTTGTACAGTAGCGTAGCATGACGTATGTGTGAGAGAGTCAGTGACGTTATTATCCCATCCCGCCCCACCCCACCCCCGACCCCACCCCAACAAAAGACTACGGCCGTCTAAAGGCCGCGGTCCAACTATATACATAGAGATTCCATAGATTCCGATGGGGTTAGTTGACCTAAATACTAACAGATACCATCCATCGCGGGAGTTCGTGGCAATACACGGATGTATGTATGTATGGATGGATGGATGCATGCATGCATGGGTGGATGGATGTGTGCATGCATATATGCATGCAATTAGATGTGTATATATATATATAATTTATACGAAATGTATGGGTAGGATAGTGGTTGTTATGTGAGAACCATCGAATCTTTTTTCGTGGTTGTCATTTTGCCAGGTACATTGAGGCCCCATGGCTATCGATTGCAGTGTGGTTCCAGATGCTATTTCAGCTAGAATATCTATTCAATGGGAATTCCAGGATCCTAAAATGGAGGTACATGGAGGTACTGTACCTCCATTTTAGGATCCTGAAATTCCCATTATGAATAATTTTTAGCTCAAGAAACTGAGTATCACATCATCTCTTTTCACATCTGCCCGTCCCCGAACCACAACATGTTTCAACCATCCCTCCGTCGAAGTGACAAAGATATCTGGTGATTCCAGACTTTCAGCCCCCAGTTGGGACGTCAAAACTGGAGGTTCGCCGGACAAAATCACCACATCCTTGATCATCTGAAGCAACTCCTGATGGCCGGTCAATCCCTAGGCTTGGAGCCCTCTTTCAAGATTTTCAAGGCACATGTTATGCATGTTGTGGGGTCTTGTCTCGGATGGATAGTAGATACCGTTTATACATCAATGCTTCTGATTATCAGCTGGCAACAAATATTTCATATGTCCCCCTACGATCAAATATCCACTTCATATTATGGGGATGGGCCCGGCACCGTTTTAATCTCCCCTTTGGAGCCATGCTGCGGTGTTGTTCTTGAGGCTGAAGATCCCAGGACTGAGCTGCTTCTTGAAATATCGCTGGTAGTAAAACGACAGGTGCGGCTCCGGAATGGCCGAACCTCGCTTCGTGGCAGCCAGGAAAATTTTGGGGGGAAAGACCTGTGATGAATTTTTTCAAGAGGTCGATGAGCTATGCAAAATTGACAAGTTTTGTCGATGGTGGGAGTTAGATCATGCTGAGCCATTCCCATGCCGTATATACAAATATATATATATATATATATAATATAATATATATATATATAATATAATATATATATATAATATAATATATATATATAATATAATATATATATATATGTATAATATATAATATATATATATATTATATATATTAATATTATACATATACAGATATATATATATAGTATATTATATATATATATATATATTATATATTAATATTATACATATACAGATATACACATATATATATGATAAATCAGTATAAATTAGTACTATCAAATTAGTGGTCGGGCTGAAGAGCCTTAATCAGGCTCTTCAAACCCCGTGGTTTTCAGTTCTCCCCTGGCTCAGCAGTTTAGCGAGACACGGTCTGGATCGTTCACGTCTTTTTTGAAGGCGTCTTGAAGCAGATACAGCTCGTACCTGGGCCAGGCTCCAGTGTGTCCCTGGTGGCGTGTCCATGAAATTAAAGGTTCCAACACACGTCATTCTTGACAATTCAGTCATTTCATATTCCTTATCCTCACACATTACCAGTCACTTTCTCTTTTCATAAGTATCATGTATATGTATACATATAATATTATAGTTATATATGGTATGGAATGTGGTTGAAACAATCATAAACCATCTTCCAAATCACGATATGGTTACCATTCCCAAATGGGTGGTTTATGATTGTTTTCCACAGATGATATGGGATACCCTCTGGTAAACATACAAAAAGCTATGGTTTAAATCACCATTTTATAGCTGTGTAAAATATCAATAGAAGATATCCCACCGTTATAATATGGTTGATTATTGATTACCATAGATTTACCATGGATTTACCATAGATTTACCATAGATTTACCAGTGGTTAACCATCACTGGCTATTGTTTTAACCACATCATGCGTAGATCTCTCCCACCGTTCAACATCACCATGTTTGGACGGGCCACCGGAGCTGCAGCAGGGCCCAGTCCGCAGCCTCGAAGTGGGCAAAGAGAGGTTCTCCTTCGTGGATGTCGTTCACGTCCTGGGATTTTTCATGGGAAATCCCCTGAAAAATTGGGGGATTTTTTCCGGATATTTCTGGTACTGGTTATATGTAGTACCTTGGTTTTGGGGATATCAAAGTGGTAGTTACTGCATAACCTTACCAACAATATGATCATTGATATTTTAGGATATCTTAGGACAAACCAAGCTCAGTTGAAGCCGTGTTTGATATCAGAAATCCAAACCCTGCAACTGCAACTCTATGGTTTCACTGGATAGGGAAGAATTTACCCAAATATCACCGAGCTGGAAAAGTTTGGCCAACGTCCTCCACTGAGAAGATGTCCAAGCTCGCATTAACTTCCAGGGCCTCGCGAGGACGTTGTGACGTAGCGAAGAATGTAGGCTTTACCGTTGGTTTCTCATCTTTTTTCACAACTTGTAGATGGGAAAAACATTACAAATCATTACAAATCATAATAAATCATTACAAATCACTACAAATCATAATAAATCATTACAAATCATTACAAATCACAATAAATCATTGCAAATCATTAAAAATCATTATATATAAATCATTATAAATACAGTAATTATACAGTAATTATAAATCAATATAAATCATTATAAATCATTATATCTATAATTATCATGACTGAGAAACTCATAGAAACTCATAGAAACTCAGTTTGTGGACTCAATATGACTCAATCACTAAGCTGGCCCATGTCACCGTCAATAAGCCAGTTCTTGGCACCTTGGCTTCGTCGGTCTTTGGCTTGGCCTTCCAGAAATTTTGCCTCAACAATTCAAGGGGAATCCGACATGATGAAGATTTATGGTCATTTTATGTATTTTTTATGTAGTGTAGTCATGTTTAACATTTACTCCTCCAAATCAAATCTTTCTTGGGACACAAACTTGACCCATATTGACATAGACATGGCTCTGAAGCACTTAGAATCGGTTCTGCATGTTTGCAGGACTTTATAGATCATAGACCAAAGAATCTGACGCCATTCCCGTTGTATCCAGTTGATTCTAAGAATGACTCTAAAGGACTGCAGAATCCAGATTTTCCTTCTGTGCCGACTCACAGTTGAAATTTTGCAAAATTGGTTCTGTGGGAAATGACCCACGGGTCTCCAGATCAACCTATGAACATAGCAGCTTTTTAAGGCACAAAATCGTGTCCAGCTCAACGGACTCCAGGTGCTGCCATTGGTGCTTCTGCTGCCATTCCAGCTGTTGCTTTTGCCAGGCCATAAATTTGGAAGTAAACTCCGGAGCTGGCTGGAGGTGTTCAATGAGCCTCGGCGACTTTGGAGCGTTTGGAGCTTTTTTCGGATCTTTGAAGCGCGGCTCGGGGCCCCTGTTTGGAGCGCCGCTTTGATTCAAGGTGATCTATCATATTTTGGCTTACCCTCTGGTAAACTCACATAACTATTGAAAATCATCAAGCACTTTTATATAAATCAACTATAAATGGGTCATTTTCCATAGCTATGTTAAACTACCAGAGGGTATCTATCCCCAGAACATAGAGCCAGGCCTGCTGCTTGTTACACCTCATATATCCATAATTATCCATATATATATATATAT
>Ga0126342_10002251_pt1 | contig 29609 bp, 27 predicted proteins | sample Cyp1metagenome_FD_92528 | JGI IMG/M metagenome (GOLD analysis project Ga0126342, IMG submission 92528) | Coral microbial communities from Lord Howe Island, Old Settlement Bay, Australia - Cyphastrea 1 metagenome | ecosystem: Host-associated > Invertebrates > Cnidaria > Coral ...
GAGTGAGTGACTGAGTGACTGAGTGACTGAGTGACTGAGTGACTGACTGAGTGACTGAGTGACTGACTGAGTGACTGACTGAGTGACTGACTGAGTGACTGAGTGACTGACTGAGTGACTTACTGAGTGACTGAGTGACTGAGTGACTGAAGTGACTGAGTGACTGAGTGACTGACTGAGTGACTGACTGAGTGACTGAGTGACTGACTGAGTGAGTGACTTACTGAGTGACTGACTGGGTGACTGAGTGACTGACTGAGTGACTGACTGAGTGACTGAGCGACTGACTGAGTGACTGAGTGACTGACTGAGTGACTGAGTGACTGAGTGACTGAGTGAGTGTGTGCGTGCGTGGGTGAGTGAGTGAGGGTTAGAGTTGCACCTTTGTTAAAATCTAGAGACCCTCACCTGGCAGTTGGGAAAAACATGAAGGTTCTTGAGCCAGAATCTATGGCCATTTATAAATACTAGTAGGGCATGTATGGTTTCTGATTTTTCTTTTCCTGAGACAAAGTCATGTTGGATTGTCATCCCAAATAGGGAGAAATTCAAAACATTGAAACCACCAACAAACCAGAGGGTCTTGGAGGGAAGGTGGGGGTGATAAGTAGCTATCCAAACATATAGCTTTAGTTCAAGATGCTTTGGGTATGTTTCAGTCGAAGTACTGACCAATATAGCTCCAAACAACACCAATGCTACGGAATCAACAAGAATGGGGAGATTCACCAACCAAACTAACCAAACTGGGGATTATCAAATCAGCAATCAAAACTCAGGTGACCATGAGGTACCTTGACCCGAGAGCATGGCTGAGTATTGACATGGATGATACTGACCGATGAGCATGAACCCAAAGCGGTACACCCCAGTAAGTCACAAAATGATAGGAAAGCACACTCCTACTAAAATGATGTTAAATATTGTTAAATTACTTTCCTATCCTTGTGGGGGTGCTATAATACATGATTGCAGGACACACAAATGCTGAATACAGCATCCGTTTCGAATCGGGGGGGCTATCTCCATTCAGATACCGTGCCATTCCAACCAGGCAAGGATCTTGATCCAAGCAAAGGCATCTTTGATCGGAGGTCGTTGATCTGACAAAAGCGTCACAAACTTTCCTCCTCGTGACTCTCTGCCTGAGTGCTGCGACTATCTGCGTTGTGGGAGGAACGGATCTCAATCTCACAAATGTTCTTAAATTGGGTGGCCCTCAAATCCGCTCAAAATGGTTCAACATGGCTAACATGGCATTTATTGTAGAATCATCACTGGTTTTAGAATGTCTTGGGATGTTTTTGGGTACCTCTAAATTATGGACATCCCCATTTGATCCCATTTTTGAGGTCCTCCACCAACCATCCTGAAACGCCCATCCAAGCAGCCATCCAATCTCAAGGCTTCCTCAGCTAAACTGAATGGTTTGGGGCTCAGGTCGTGTCCAGGTTTGGGTTTACCACATTAGTATACATTACTATATATTACTATACATTACCAACCACCCAAGTCATCTCACGTGTTTTGCTAATGGCATTCAGCCCTTTGGCTTCCTGTCAGGCTTCCGGCTGCCAGAAACTCTTCAACTCGATCTGCACCGTTCGGTCGTGGCCGATGGGAAAGGACACGTTGTGCAACCTGCGCTCTGAAGCAGGGTCCAAAAAGAAAGTCTCACAAATGACTCAGTCTAATCCTCGAATGTCTTCAAATTCCATCTTTTCAGTCTAAAAATGATATGTTTCAACAATCATCAACAGATGTATGTATATATCTAATAATTCATTGCAATTCCCTAAACACTTGAACCTCAATTTCCTAGCTGGCGGTTTCAACCCTGAAACATGTGCCTGTCTGTTGGTATCATCTCCCCGTTCCCAGGCCCTGTCTCACGACCTCAGAGTCCTCTTGAGAAAAACCCGCTCCTGTCACACGGTGGCTGAGGGGTTCATTTCACAGCAGTGGCTGCGGCTTGTTGGTGGGTTTCCACAACATGGGGAAGTCCGAAAATAATTGAAATTAGGGATACTGATATAAAGCAATCTCGTTTTCGCTATTGAAATTGTGATTTTGAGGTATAGCCAATTTTTGAAACTAACACGCGCAGCAGAAGTATCCATAATCGACCGGGATCTGCCAAACGCCTTTGACTGGTTGGGCTGGCCATGTTTTATTCACCAACTGCCAACATCCATCCAGAATATTCCAGAATCACCTCCAGTCATGCTGTTCAATAACCTTCGTCCCTCCAATCTCTCCCCATCCTTCTGGCCCTTCCCAGGCCTTTTCTTTGAAGAGCTCCCCATTCAAAATGGTCTTCTCGGTTGGCTGCTGATAGCACTGGAAGGTATCGTCTCCGCTCCATTCTCAGTGCAATGGTTGGTTCCAGTTCCAACCGTTGGAGCGTGGCTGGTCTTGGGTTCACCCGGCGAAGAAATTTAGTTTTTCAATGACAATGGTACACTTTAAAACCTTTCGAAAGCATGTAAGTATAGCTCCAAAATAGGGGAAATCATCATTTCTAAAGATTCTGCAACATTATCATGTTCTCTGTGTTTATCTGAAAATAGGATAACCCTCAAATCCCACGGGAAATCACATTTTTTCCCCACTCAAACTGCAATTTTATAGGTATCCCGGTACCCCATGGTACCCCCATTTTGTACACATCAAAATCATCTCAAGCCATGCAGTCAAGGCTCCCACGCGTATTCTACGAGCGGCCCCCAAGGTTGCCATGGACATCTTGGTCCCCGTGGGTGCCCCATGGCGTCGTGCCGGGCTCGGACAGATTGGTTGGTGGTTCAGCCACAAATTATCAGAAAATGTGTAGGTCATCATCTTCTTGTGGAAAACATTTTGACATATGGAAACACGTGAAACTACCAACTGGACTAAGTAGACACATTCATGGCTTCCGCAGGGTTCTTGGGTATTCTATGGTCTTCGTCGATGGTCTTCGGCGTTATTCAGCGGATCTGTAGATCCTCCAACGCCTGGCTCCACTCCCAGACCTTCAGCCGAGGGAGCTGCAGAGACAACCATTCCCAGCCTTTGTTGGGTGGCTTAAAGATCTTCAAATTCCAATACTTTGCCCGGTAGGATCACCATTTTTGTTGCTAACATTGTTGCTTCAATCATCCCCATTGGAACTGAAGCCTTCCAGGCCTCTGCATTGCTGGCAGTCTCCCTCATAGCGTTGTGAAGGACCCTCGGGTGAGATCCCAGGTCCAGCTGGACAGTTGAGATGCTGGAACAACAGCTGGCCTGTATGGCATGTATGGGATACCTGCAGGCATTTCAAAATTCAACCGAAACTTGAACCCCTTCAATCCCTTCAATTGAAGGAAAAGAACATGCAACACTTTGCACCCCAAAGCGTTTCGATACGCTTCGATGATCACGATCAGCTTATCTGAAGGACGACCATAGCTGCCCCCAGTCATCTGATCCTCATGACATCTCATGACCTAGCCAGCAGCGCCAAAGCGCCAAGAGACTCCCGCAAAATGCCACGAAGGTGTCCAGGGATGTAGAGGATCGAGGTTTCGGTGTTGCCCTTGGGTCGCGAAACCAACGACTCGGTTTGTTGGATGATCATTGCAGCTAGATCAGGATCCACAAGAATGGCGAAATTTGGCTCCTTCAAAAAGATCGACAAGTAACGCATCATCAAAATGCTAGAAAAAAAAACTATTAATATTATATATTACTATTATATATTACTATAATATATTAATATTATATATTACTATGATATATTACTATTATATATTATTATTATTATATATTGTCTTTCTAGCAGCCCCAAGAATGTGGTCAACACAATGCCATAAACTATACCCAATATGACCATAAACAGCTGGTATAAGACCTCCCCAAATGGTAGGTTTATTCTTAGGACCACATGACTAATATCTGACACAGCTCCGGTGCCTGGATGTCAACCGGCACTGCGAACTCTGGGTGCTGACCCTTGAATGATTCCACCTGGCAGTTGGATCTGCAGTGGATGTGGGCGATTGACTAAACAATCTTTTCTTTAGTGATTTCAAGGTAGGGCACTTTTTGTTTCTCATGCTTTACCGCCAACTTGATGAACATACGCATGCAGCTGTACTTCCAACCAAATGTGGCAGCGTGTAGCAACCAGAATCCCCATAGGTTTTGTGGCAAAAGCTCTTGGCTTAGTCATACAGTCGTCCACTGTCCCTGACCGAAATAAACATCCCCCTACAAGTTTTGCATCAGAGACTCCTACAATCATCAGGGAGTCAAACAACAATCTTACCTGGAGTTGTCTCAAAATTTGGAACTCCCAAATTCATCCAGTGAAATTATATTTGTGGAGTATCCCGCTGCATTTTAAGACCAACCTAGCGGTAAGCTATGCCAGCAGCACCAAAGCTCCCAGTAAACTCGCTGGACCTGGTCAATGAAACGTGATACCAGCTGTTTTGAGGTGTAAACTCACCAGGGTACCGTTTGAAGGCTTTGAAGCATAACCATATTTAAATAAAATGGATATAGAACAGAATCACCAGTCGTTGTTTGTTTTTTCCACAGTAACAAAGCATCCTGCCTGGTTGGAACATCCAAATTCACAACAAACTTTCCAAAACTTGGGATTTTCATTGCCATGTTGTTCTAGTGGAGCTATCATATTCCTGATTCTTCCCATTGTTTGTCGATTTCATCCTGGTGGAGAACTGTGGATCAAATTCCGGTGATCGGAAACCAGTCCTCCATGATTTTGGGGACCATGTGCCCAATTTTGACCATGGCACATGAATATGGTCATACATGGTCGGTCAGTGAGGTCGTTAAAAGCTACTATATCGATAGTCATTGTCCCGTTGTATCTCCTATGTGTATATATATATATATATTCCAACCATATCACCAGGTATTGATTAATTGATAGAATTCACCAATATTATTGGAATATATTGACTTACATAAATTATCATGGAGAATGGATTAACTAAATTCGTATCATCATATATTATATATCCATCTGCGGGTTTCCTAAAATGGGGGTACTCCTAAATCATCCATTTTCAGAGGTTTTTCCAGCCAAGAAACCATCCAGCTATTGGGGTACTCCCATTTATGGTGATTTTATGCCTGGTAAACCAGCTCACTGGGCGCTCCAGCTGGTCGGTTGCAGTACACCCATGGCCACACCTTTGTCCAGGTGTTCCACGGGAATCTGAATGTCCATTTTCAGTTTTCAGCTTGCGACCATGGTTCCATTTCTAGGGATGGAACATGACGACTTTGTTGTATAGATACACATTCATTTGCGACCCATTTTGGTGATGAAACCTTCCAACATATTAAAGAAATCACCAGCAAATCCCTCGATCACGGTCCCATAGTTCGGCGTCAATGGCTTGCTGCACCTTCCATGGTCCAGTTCTGTGGATACTGACTATTGGATGATATTGGATGATATAATTCGTATTGCCATTATGGATTATCTATGTGCGTATCTCTATAGATAATATATACAGGTATTGATAGTATTGGCACACTATGGGCACATAACTATGACTAGTAGTTAAATTGATACATATATATATATGTATATATACATATTATGACTATCGATCACATGGATATCCATTTTAATATGGATAAACTAATAGTCGATACCAGTATCGACAAAATAACACTTGCTTGGGATATCGGCCATGGATAATTAATTAGTTCATATATGTATATATATGTTCTCATTTTTTAAATCATTATCAATACAATAGTTGATATCGATATCCATAGGGATATCCATAGATATTGATGATTGATATCCATAATTCAATTGGATAACATTTGATACATAACCATTAAAATCATTATAACATTATTCTTGGTTATATATCAAATCATTGTTAATTGGATATCCATCATTTCCCTCTGGTAAATTAACATAGACCCTGGCAGATAGGGGTTGGAAGATTAGTTTCCTCTAAACATTGGTGATTTTCAGGGTCTATGTTAATTTACCAGAGGGTAAACATTGGTTCCATTGGTTCCATATCGAACTGGGCCCATCCCCGAACTGGACCGACCGGCCTGCGGGTTTCTTTCCCCCTGAAGGCGTCGGCACCTGCCGCACCCGTTGCCACCGAAGTTTCATGATGACATAAATAAGAATGATATATATATATATATATATATTAATATATGTATATGTATATGTATATATATATATATATATGATGTTCATGTAATTATATCATGGTATATCTGATACAATTCCGATATATACAGTAATTTGCCTAGTATGATTCATGTAAGACTGTAAGACTAATTAATGTTTGCAAACTTGCACAGCACCACGAACACCAGAAACACCAGATCCAAGGGGTCAGCCTGTTGAAAGAATGCCGAACCCAGCAAGTGCGTCCCAATCCGCGACACCTCGGTGCTGGATGCTGTAGATAGATGCTGGATTCGCAACGTGGTTTCTGATGTTTCTGTGCCATTTGAAACATGTTTTGACCGACCGTTTTCCGACATTCAACCACACATAATATATATATATATATATATATACATATATATACATATAGATCAATAAGATAGCATCACCAAGCTCCCCCACCAAGAAACTGGAGACGAAGTTGTCAAAGGTCGGGGCCAAACCTGATTTTTCTGCAGGTCGCAATGTTTTCATGGATCATCTTCAATCATTGACATCTCGCCCCCCAAAAACTGAGAAAATAATGGTGAAAAAAAACATCTTCGAATCTCATATGCAATTCATCATTAATTCAGTTTAATCCCAAAAATAGTCATGGTTTATCATGTCAATATATGTACATCAATAATATTCAATAATGGTAACATGTATTGACATGATACATCCATAATACCATCATTTTACCATCAATATATATATATATATGTATAATATATATATATATAATTTAATATATATATATAATATAATATAATATATATATGTATAATATAGTATAATAATATATATATATATACATATATATATTTATCAGCAATATACCATCATGTTACCATCAGTTTACCATTTTACCCAGGTACCTCCCATCACTTCCCACGGCGCCCTCGGGGCTGACCCGGATCCAATCGGATGATTCTCCGCCTGGCCATGCCCAGGAGGGAGGTCACCTTAAACGCGAAACGCGGAGAAACCCAGATGGTGTTGAGATGTTTTCATCCCCCCACAACTAACAATATCTGTATAATATATATATACAGACTATATATGAATATATAATATACATGTATGTATATATTATAATTATATTGTATGAATTGTGGGAAGGGACCTAATTTTGGAAACGTGGGCTCTTTTAAAATGAGTCTTTATGCATCAAACATGGTGGTTGCACCAACAATACTGGCGACATAACTCAAAGCAAACAGGTGATTTAGCATGCCCCCAACTAACAGTTCGACCCTGTGCATGTCAGTTTGGGGGATGGCAGTCTATAAATAAATCGAGGAAAACTCATGGTTCTCGCATGATGTTCCATGGTTTCTGCCTGATTTTTGGCATCAAAAATGATGGGTCATCCATGGTTTTTGCATGATTTTCATTGATTTTCACCATCAACATTACAGAGGTTTCCTGCAGACGCAATATCTTACAACGACATGTTTTCGGATGATTCGGATGTCAACATTTTCCACTTGCTGGTTGAATCAACAGCAAAGGAATGGGGCCAACAGGAAATCGAATTGGCAAACTATAGAGGTAAAAGCAGCACTGTACCAATATGTTCCAATGATTTACCTATACCATAGGTTGGAGATGGTTGGAGCATGTTGGAGCAACCCTGTACTACTTACTCTTGTTCATAGCTCAAGCTGCGAGCAGCACCAATCCCCCCCAGCCCTGGCTAAATCCCCAGCGTTTTGATTCTCTTCAAAGATCTCAGCAAGGGCCACCCAGTACCTGCAAGGGCCATTGCCATGGCGACTCAGCGTGGATTCAGGAGGCAGTCAGACTGCCATGGGATCTGATCATTGCCGTGACAGTCATCCGCTATGAATGACTGGTTGGTGGTTGACCTACCCCGAAAAATATGAAAGTCAGTTGGGAAGGATTATCCCATATATTATGGAACAATAAAACATGTTCCAAACCACCAACCAGTTATAGACTACAATGTTATATCATTCAGATTCATCGATCTCATTTTCGTCATCATCGACATCCTTTCTAATATGTTAAACAAAATCTGATAATGTGGTAAAACCATGTAAAAGCCAATTTTATAAAGCTACGATTTGGGGATGATTTTGACATATTTTGACCACCGTACAGTATAGTGATAGTGGGGATGGTTTATGATGTTTATGGCATTGGGTTTACCATATGATCCACTGGGGGCGCACTTTGCAACATCTTCAGGCCGTCTCAAATCGTCGAAGTCCTGGAAGGAGGAGCTGGACATCGGAGGTTTCATGGGAAATCTTCTGTTTTTTTCGCCATTTCAACATATATAAAACGGCCAGTTGGATGGTTCTTCATGGTTCTTCCACAAGGTTTTGTTCACATCTGGTCAGAATCTTAAACTTTGATCTATGGCTCCACCTGAACGTGGGCCAGGATTTGGCCAGGATTTTGCCCCCTTAGTCAGAGAGGTTCAAAAAGCTGAGACCACCCGACGTTTCGATGGATGATTTGCTATCTGAGCTGGAATGTAGGAACCCTGAAATCATGCTTCACCCTCCCAAAAGAGGGGCATATCTCAAGATGCGACATGATCAACAGGCGGGTCTTGTCTCAGAAAGGGGGATTTAACATGATTTACCCCAATTCATGGCCAAAAACTTTCATAAACCATGATAAACATGACTTGTTTTTCTGAGATCCTGGGGCGTTTCCATGGTTTTAACAAGATCCTGGGGCGTTTCCATGGTTTTCCCCATGGTTTTCCCCATGGTTTTCCCTCAAATTTTCCAAGGTTTTCCCATGTGTTTTCCGGAAAAAATTCCAACGGATCTCCTCATGGATGGTGTAGGCATTGACATACTTGCTGTACAAGGTTCGCACAGCCGGATCCGCCATGGCCTGGCCCACCAGGCTTTCACTTAGTATACAGTATACATACTATACCTACTGTGTATAACACACACACATATATATATATAATAAATAATATCGATTGATATAGATCATATATTAAATATCTCTATATATACATAACTAGATATGTATAGACTGCAATTTTTTTTACAGTGTATGTTTCATTACATTCATGATTGTATCTTCTGTGTATTTCTATGGTGCCATGCCTCTGTGTCTTTTTCTGTCTGCAGTGGGGCTGTACCTTGTAGGGCAGGAACAGGAAGTCTTGGAGCCGATGACCCATGCGCACCTGGCAATCGAATGCCGGATTTCCACCAACATGGGACATGGCCTGTGTATATGTTATGATTAATGATGGTTAGTGATTCAGAATGATGAGGATACCAGACTATTTTTAGAGATTTACTAGGCATTAGTATTGGAATATCACCAACTTCATACAGATATTTCATGTTAGTAAAATACCAATACCACCCATTTTTTGCTTCGTAAAACCTCTCAAAGCAATACGGGATCCATTTGGGATGGCGGATCCCAACTGGCTGGCTGAACACTAACAGAACAGTAATCTTTTATGGGATATTTTAACTGTAATTACAGTAGTGAAATCAGATCTTTTATGGGATACCCTCTGGTAAACTAAGATAGCTATGGAAAATCACTATTTGAATAGGTAAATCACCTATTTCTGTGGTCCATGTCATAGCTATTTTTATCAGTTTACTGGAGAGTATTTGCTGAGATATATCACTAACAATTCACTAACCCATAGGATCCATGTATGGTATATATACTAACATTGGGGGTATATTGATGGGATCCATGTTACCATATATAGCAGCACCATGGATCCTATGGGTAACCATGTCAACTTGGGAATCTTTCACCATGATGTCGCGAACAAAAGGGCACCTTCAGCTGGTATTGAGTCTGCCGCGCCAGGTGGAGGCAACCGGCCTAAACTTCTGAGGTGCAATTTTTTCGACATCACATCTTGTTTTTGAACATATTATTTTATGCGTATATCGAACTATACTACTAATATATATATATATATACACTTGCATATATATATATATATATATATTATATACGTATATTATATGCTGTGTATTATATGATTATGTGTAACATATATGTAAATATTTCATCCTATTTTGATTGATGCAACAACATAGCCATTATCAGTGTCATTATATCTCCAGTATATCGCATCAACCCTGCAGGTGGAAGCTGAAACCACCCAGAACCCCCCCATCAACAGGAAAGCCACAAGAAACCAGGCGAAAACCACTGGTTACATCAGTGGAAACTCACTGGAAATCCATGGGAAATTCATCCATCTTCACCAGAAAAAAAATCGCCACCGCCTCGTCTCGCTCAGCAGTTTGGCCGCCCCAGAGTTCAGTCAAGGTCACCGATTGAAGCTCCTGGAGGAATGGAACTGTGAAGCGCTCAATGATTCACTGAATGGAAAATGGACCTGAACATGAACTGAATATGAAGTGGGTAATTGAATAATTGAATATGAAATGGATTTTCATGAATGTTTATGATTTGCCTGATGGATTTTGATGATAAATGATGTCGTTTTTGAAAAAAAGTGAATATGGAATAAGATTTTGAAGAAGAATTATGATGATGTTGGAACTGAATGGAACATGTTGGAACTGAATGGAATATGATGGAGCTGAATGGAGCATAATGGAAACATGATGGAACGGAATGGACTATTATAATATGATGGAACTGAATATGATGGATTTTCATGATGAAAGGTGTTGATTTACCTGATGATTCGCCTGATGGAACTTGCTCATGGAACTTGCTGATTACTGATTTGCTTTGATTTAATGATTCTAAACAAAACTGATACGAAGTATGGAATCCAACTCCTACACAAACCTAATTTACCGGTATCTTGAGCATTACGGACCCTAGCAAAAAAAGTGTGTGTCTGATTAATTCAAGGTATACAATTTTGATACACCCCCATTTTCATTCATTTTCATGGGAAAAGATGATGACAACCCACCGGATTCCCAGTCGCCCACGGATCGCTCGGCACCTCCTTCCAAAGTCCCCGGACGCGCCGCAGCGCTGATAAGTTCAGCCTGGAATCCACGGATTCTGATTGGATAATTCTGGATTCCAGGCAAGGCGTCATGCTGGTGACCGGCTCAACTCCTGATACAAAACCTCAATACAAAGTGTTTTGCACTCAAAATTTATTTGAGTTTAAAGTATGTCTTTGGCTCCCCATTTGTTGATTCGGAATATGGAAAAATATGGACCCTCTGAATACTGGACACCGACGGCAACCACTCTGTGCATGCACTGGCTCTTGAGTCTCGTGCCCTTTGGTGGCCACCATGGGACGTTCTATGTACACATGAGGAGCGTGGGTGGCACCCTGAAGTTTCAAGCCCCGGCACTTCCCAGGCAAAAGCCCTTTGTTACCAAAAGAAATGTCGGCCTCGACATCCCAAAATGTCGTGTATTTTTGTTGGAAGGCAGGCGTTGTTTGGCCAATTAATTCAAAACCAATCTTGACGCACACCCTCATGTAGTTTTGTTTTTTTTGATATACATGATATCTACTGATATCTCCAGTACTCAATGGTGTTGAGGAGCATATGCATCAATCCGAAACCTGTGAGATTTTCTGCTGACTTACTGACTTAGACCAAGCTGGATTTCGGATTTTTGCGGGGCCCAAGTTTGACACTCTGAGATCTTTTGAGTTCATAGTTCCAAGAGCTTTCCGAGCCCGCTTGGCCCTGCAGGTCCAGAAGTTGTCTCATGCAGATTCGACCCTTGGGCAAGGAACACTTCCCACAATCAACTGGATGATCTGGATGGGAGTTGAACGGAGTTGATGATGTTGATGGAAGCATTCCCAATGTTCCCAAAATTTCTAAACTTCCCCTTCATTTTTGCTGGGTCGACAAGACCAAATGGCTGGCTGTTTTAAGGTACAACAAACACGTCCACAGTAATTGGGTGAAGTAGTACTTGACATGGGCATGGAGTTGGAGATAGACCAATCATTATTCTTAATTTTTTAAATATGTTTACTGGACCACTGTACTTCTTTGCAATCTTTTGCAATCATGTTGCAGTGAGCTCTGAATTAATTAGTATTAATTGCACCAACCATCAACCAGCTTTCAGGATCGCCCTTTTTGGTCGCTGCTCGCTTGCCATCTGGCTAAACCTCACGTCTTTCCCCCGCTCCGCCGAGAAGATGCGTTGCTCAGCGAGGAGGGAATGACCATGTTCCAACTACCGGGTTGGGTTGAGGGAAATTGAAAACCCAAGATGTCTGGATTGTCTGAATGCTCGAGATGCTGCTATCTACTATTCTACTGTTTCCTCTCAGATTTCTGCCTTTAGATCAACCCAATGACCATCAGAATGGACCTACAGATCTCCAGGGCCGCCGTCTTGAGAGGCCACGTAGTCAGCAATGCGCAGGCTACACACTTTCTGCTTGCAATGCCTTCAGCATCACAAAAAGAAAACAAATGAGGAATTAGTGACATTGATCCTGCATGATTCCATGATCCTGCAATGGCCTTACAGGAATTGGCAAATACTCGGTACTGACATTGGTCGAGAAACATGTTTTGCATGATGTAGTGAGTATGCCAAACATCATTGTGCAGAAAGATCCCACACCTGCGCATTCATTCCCTGCTAGGGCAGCTTTCCCGTCCCAGCTTCTAAGAAATCTTGGAGCCTCCGTTCACTGGTGGAATTGCTCTATCTTGCTATGCCGCAATCAACTTGCACAGCGGAAAGATGGATCAGATGATCAGATGATCAGTACAGCTGGTGTCTTTGTTCTTGCCCATTCATTGAATCATGCTTCTGGGCACAATTTGTTGTATATGGGAATTCCAAAATTGTGCTTGTGCATACACGGAACCGATCAATACCCATCCAGGATCATCCAGGACTAGGTAGAATCTGAAAAAAAAACAGCAAGTGGAACCATCAGGTAATGGAACCATAAGGTAATGGAACCATCAGGGACTCTATCTACTCCAAGTTCTATCTCCACATTTCTGTTGTTCATTGTTGTTCTATATCAATCTATATCAACGGTTTCTCCAAGGACCAGCCAGCGATCACTCCACAGTGTCGGGCACTGTCCCGGGTCGCTCACCCCAATTTTCATGGATCGCTCCTGGCAGATCCAAAAACACTTGGCTCTTAAGGGTTTGTCCCAAAATAGGCTACCCTCCAAAGTTGATGTTTTATCATCATTTTTCATCATTTTTCCTGTTACCATGGGCCAATCTGGGATTTTGGGGCTACTTCAGACACAGCCAAATTAGATCAAATTAGTCAAAAAAAGGATGTGCTGTCCTCACTTCCGGGCAGCTGGTCTTTTCAAAACCTGGCAATGGCGGTCTGCAACGCATGAGGCAATAGATTTGCACTGAGCCTGTACCGTCTCCATATCATTTGTGTATGATTTGTACTGTCCTATATACGTATATATATATAATACACACACACACTATGTATGAATGCATATGAGTACAGTTCGTTCAAGCCGTTCAAAGTGAATGCTTCAAGAACAAAAGCATAACAGAAAGCCGGGCTTGAAACAGGTTCTCCTTGTGTTAGGCAAGGCCGAAGACCTTTTCCATCTGACCTCTATCTGATATCTATTTGGGACTATCATGGTTTATCCAAAAATACAAACAATCAATCCATATTTCCCAAAAAAAGTCGATGGTTTATAAGCCATAAACACAAACCACTATATAACCAACATCAGGGTAACCCCCAAAGTCGGTTCATGATCCTATCCACAATCAGCTGGGTCCTGCCGCCCTGCCTTGGTCTTTGCCACTGCCTGGACTGCTTTTTATGGGACTATTTATATCTATTTATTGGGATATAGGAATATCACCTTGTCAATATGGGTTTATTATAATGAGATATCTTAGGGCTATGTCTGGAAATGCGGATTTAACATGATTTAACCTAATAGGGAACATGATGATGAACCCGTGGATTTAGTAGTACCCTATCTTCAGACAAATCTAGAGGTTCCAACCGAGCTTTCCGTCAAACCTGATGCAAAAGTTCATGATTTGGCAGTTCTTCCACCTGAGGACACAGCCTTGGCCTTGGCCTTTGCCTTCGCTTTGGCCTTCGCCTTTGCCTTCACGGCTGCCTTCGGAGTAGCTTTGGCCTGGATTTGAAGTGCAGTGGCCACTCACATCCAAAAAGAGGCCAGAATCTCTACATTTAGTGCATTCAGTGAACTAGAGTATACAACCACCAAATATCTACATCGACCATCGACACATTCTGATACCATAATACTTTTCTTGATACTACCCTCTGGTTATTTAACATAGCCATGGAACATGGCCCATTTATAGATGGTTTACCTATTAAAAATGGTGATTTTCCATGGCAAACTGTTAAATAAGCAGATGGTAATTTGTAGCAACACCTAGTTTTGAGCAATTTGCCGCCGCACCTTGGCCTTCGCTTTGGCAGATGCCTCACCAAATGCGCCACAGCGGGGGTTGGTGGGTTTTTATCCTCTCAGCCCTTCCATTGTCAAGTCAGTTGGGAAACACTTAGGCCATCAAATAAGAGGGAACACAATGAACCATCACTCTCTAATCAAACATGGCAACGAAAAAACATCCTCATTAATATCTGGTTGGTGGGATGATTATTCCCAACATATGGACAAATAAAAAATGTTCCAAACCACCAGCCAAATATTATTTTCTGATCAACACCTCCATTTACAGGATCTTTTCCAGCTAGCCATGGAGCTAATGACATTGAATGGGTCAGCGATTTCTCAGTCGCCTTCGCTGCCGGCTTCTTCATCACCGGTGCCTCCTCCATCTCCTAATGCAGCCCAAGCCCATGTCTTTCGTCGGAAATCAATACTTTCAATTGTTATTTTTACGGTCAAAATCAACCATGGTGAATTCCTAACGTTTGAGGGATTAATCCTCATGTTCAATGGTCAACTGGTGAAATCTACATGTGTAAATGATACATCCACGTGTACATATAATGCCTATACGTACTGTATATACAATCATATGTCGTATTGGATAACCCCTGATGATAGCCCCTAGTTGAATCACACTTTAAAGTACATCGATAGAAGAGCAGCAACACAAGCGAGATTGAACATGACGAATGTGTCGTCAGAAAAGGTGGCCAACTGCTAATAGCTGATGATTTTGTTACATAGTTGTGGTATGGATGGCCCATTTAGTTCGTGATTAACCTATTGTACATGGTGATTTTCCATACCAATCTGTTAAATTATCAACTGCTAAGTGATGATTCTACCATCTTCTGCACCCATAGAATAGACATTACGGGATTTGAAGAACCTCACCATGATCGGACATGTGCTTGATTGATGTGTCCAAATGATGAATCATCATCTCACGTTAAGGGATGGAACATAATGACATGAATCAAATGAAATCAGCTGATGCTGGACTTCCAGCCATACATTAAACTAAATTATATTCAGTCAATTTATCATACATGAACACATGTTAATTGTATACCTATCCAGCCATATACAGCCCATCCGATCCTCGTCTTCTTCTTCCTCATCATCTTCTGCATCTTCTTCTTCCGCCTTCAAGGAGTTCTTGCAGCATGCTAAGTCAAGGGCCAGGCCAGGGCGGTGAACTTTGGTGCTATCTAGGGAATATAGATTTCAACTTATCTAGATGGCGGTTACATTCATCAATTTTGAATTTTTGGCTGTTTTTGGTTGATGATCTATATATGGATCATCTGTGACTTGAGTTGATGGTCACATTGATGGTCCACCAATTATGTATATATATATAATAATCTATAGATAAACCAGCTGTTGAGTTTAAGTATCAATAAACGTTGAGCCACACACTGAGCTGGGAAGGTGCAGTGGAGCAAAATCCAAACGCCCAGCACATGTGGCGGCCCTGTAAAGTATCCTTCTGATACATTGGAAAAACACCCATGACGCACCTCTTCCTCATCTTCCTCGTCTTCCTCCTCTTCGTCCTCCTCCTCTTCTTCCTAGATAGCACAAGGAAAAAAACCTGCAGGATACCAAAATGGATAGTAGCTTTGGGTGGTTCCAACCCCAACATAGAATGGCTTCTGCAAGGTCTTGCTCTCCAACCCCAGTGGGGTCTAGTTCCACCAATGGAGCGCTCTCGGGAGTCTGTCCTCGACTTCCTTCTCTGCCGGCTTCTCGTCCTGGAAGCTTTGGGATTATGTTTTCCACTGCATCCATATGATAAAGGGTATTTTCCACCACATTGAGGCAGTTAAACATAAAAATGGGGTAGTTGGCCCTGGAAGAATTTGGATGCTGCTGCGATATGACGGTTTCCTCGTTAACACTGTATAGAAAGGACAACTTGCTGGAGCGCAGTATAAGCCTTTCTGAGGCTCAAATGTTGACCGACAGGCAACCATGGTTTTCAAGGAGGAAGCCATGCTGGTTGGACCCAAATCTTCTAATTCGGTTTGCCATCACTAGTCACTAGTTATCTCTCTGGTTCATATCACAAGGATCTGGGACCTGAGTTTACAATAAGGGACAACATCACAACCAAGTGACAACCTCACATAAAAAAGTACACTATATCAAGGATTGTACCACTGTCATGAGCTATATCTACTTATACACATATATATATATATATACACATACTTACATCTATTAACATGTATATATATATATCTGTAATTATATACATATTATATATAACATACATATATTCCTTTTCCCACTACAATAGTGATAAACTACTTTTCTATCTTCTTTTTGGCTTACTATAGAAGATAGAAAATCTTCTCCCTCAGCGGTTCCAACGGCCGCCTTGGCCGCTGCCTTCGCCTTGGCCTTGGCTTTCCCTTTGGCTTTGGGAGCCGGCGCCGCCTGAGATGGTGAAATCCCATGGTTTAAGGGAAAATCTACAGGAAACCATGGTTTTTACCATCAAATATAGGGCTTTCCGGTTAAAATTTTCCATCCAATTCTATGATCAATAGGACAATTCATCCCTAACATCTGAACAAATGGTTGGATAGGGGCATGAGACCACATATTTGAGACGCAGGGTATGTTGATAAATGTTGATAAATGTTGTTAGGGGGATGGGATTCGAATCTATAAATTCGTTTGTTTTTTTTCCTTCCTCCATATCTATGTGCTAATTTACTGGAGGGTGAATTGGATCAGAAATTAACACCACGCAGGAAAACTCCTGCTATTTGTTGGTTCAAGATTTGACTTGTGACTTGATTCCCAATCTAAGCAGGTGGGGCCTGGGGTCCGAACATTTTGGCATGCACCCAGTGTTTAGTACTTTAATTTTGTGGTTTCACTTACACATTTTATGCTTTCAACTTCAACCCATGTCGATAAAAGTTGCCATTTGGAGTATTAATCCTCAAACAAAATGGTAGGCAAATTGATGCAAATTGAATTTTTGTGGCCAACTCATGGTAGACCACTTCCCCTCCCAAAATATGGCTTTGTCCAAAAATAGGTTCCGAAAATCCAATGGTTATAAACCCAATTCTTCCAATCAACACTGCCATTGTTGAAGTATAATCCTCTCCGCACCTTGGTTTCCTCCGGCTCTGCATCTGGCTCCGCGATCTTCGCCGCCGGCTTCTTCAGCACAGGCGGCATCTGCCGGAGCTGCTCGGCCCAAGGGGCAAAGAAGTCTGGGGTGAGAAAGGTTGAAGATAAGAGTTTGAGTAGGGGGTCATCTTTAGGAGCTTGAACTTGAAAACATTGATTTGAAGACATGCCCGAATGCGGATAATTGCACATTGGGATGAGTGTAGAACCCATAGTGGATAGTATTCAATTAATGGCAAGACACAGGGGATGTGACTTTTCAAACGCGACTGTTTGAAAAGCCTGGTAAATCCATCCCAACATTTGTCAATCCCAACCGAACATACCGAGTTCTTCAAAAAAAACAGCCATCCCATGAAGTACTGTACCACACCACAGAGGTCATGTCCCCCCGTCCCCCAATTCAATGTTGTCTTCTGAATTTTGTGTTTGGCGGCCTTCAAAAAAAACAGCTGGGCACTTCCGATCACAACATTGAAGTTGGGGCTTGCGGGGGTAAGCAAGGTATCTCTGTGGTTTCCTGTGGATGGCTGCTTTTTTTTTGAAGAACCCGGTATTTCAATCAACCAATCATTTCAAATCAATCCCTCTGATTCATCGGATGGTTTGGGAATGACACATCGGGATATCCATTTCCCATGTCACCTCCTCCTCGTCCTTGGGATCCTCCTCGGGCGCTGCCTGCGCCTGAAGATTCTCGGAATTCTAAGAGTGCCACATGGATTCATGTTGATTAATAGTGATTAATAATGGTTAATGATGGATCATACTGATTAGCAATGATTGTCATTAATGTTAGGAAAACAATGTCATAAACCTCCCATATTTTGATGATTTATATCACCCGTTTTATAGTAAAATTTGGGAGGCTACTATTTCTTTATCAGCATAACATGAGGATATATTTTGCAGTCAGAAAAGAACACGATAAAACTCATATATACTAATATTGTAGAAGCAGAAGCAAATCATCAATTAGACCTTCTTTTGGGTCCAGTTTTTTGAGAAACATCCACCTGGAAAACGACGACGCAGATTACTCTCCGAAGATCCCACCAAAAACCATGGCTTCACCCAGCTGCAACGGCGATGTGCCTCCTCTTCCACAGGTGCCGCGGCCTTTCCCTTGGCCTTGGCCTTGGCTTTGCCTTTCCTCCAGGGAGTGGTGCGGTTGCACGAAATCAAGAGTGAAGCTGGTAGTCATCCGCACCGAAAGATGTTTATCCGTTTAACCCTTGTAGCAAAAGAAAGAATCCACATAAGATCACATAAGTTTTGGTGGTTCATATGTTGGATAGGGATTTTCCAACTTCTACACATGATAAAAACATATTAAAAAAAACCACGAAGAAACGTCATTTTCCCTCTAACACCACATATGGGATCATATGGGGGTTTCCATAAATGGGCATAGCCCAATAGCTGGATGGTATATTTCATGGAAACCTACATATGACATGAACTTGCGACTCAAATGCCAGGTTTTGCCAATCCCAAATCTGCCAAGCGGCGCGGCCGGCTTCTTCATGACCTGTGGGGACAACAGGGAAACTGGTTGATGTGGCCGACTGAATCACGAAACCAAATAAAATAGTCGTGGTTTACCATTGGGCCATTGGGTTTACCGCGGTTTTGTCAGCTTTTGTCAGGTTTTATGAACTTTTATCTATAGGAACCTCTGATAGAACTGTGCAATGTCTAGTCTCAACCCACACAAGTCCGCAAAGCAGGGCTGTTTTAACCAGTCGCCTTGCACTCACATGTCTCAACTCTGGCTTTGAAAGTATTCGGTGTAGAGCAAGCGCGATAGCAAAACATTGTTTGCTGTTTGCCGTTCTGACTTCTGCAGTGGTCTGCGAGTTTGCAACAACGTGCTCAGCAAGCAAAGTCGTTACGTTACGTCATTTTCGAAAGTTCATAAACATGGCATCTCGTGTATTCTGATCCGATTCTACACTATGTTCGTTTGCAAACACTTCAAACGTAGCACCTTCTCAATCTACTGTGATTTCTCCCATTTTTCCTCTCAACATCTTTCAACATCTTTCAACATCTCATCTGGGAAGCATCGGTCAGTCGAATGGACCTCCCTCAGGATTTCAGAAATGATGGTGGAGAGAGGAAACTGAAGACATTGCCATCACCTTTCGTTTCCGACTTCGAACGGCGCGCCAAAAAGCGCCCATCATGGCTTAGGAGGTATCATAGGTGTATTTCATGGCGATGGAAGCAGTAAGAGACAATACACACACACATATATATATATATACACGTATATATATAATATACAAATTCTTAGTTGATGCTAGCTGCTTCGTTTTTCAATTCTATCAAATTAAAGTATCATTTCAGGCTTTATATGCCTGTATTTTGCGGGGATTGGTGCAATAATGAACGTGGCAATATCCACCAACGATGCTTAGTAAGAGGGATCAGCATCCCATTTGGATGCTATCCAGGTCTTTCTGACAAGAAGGAACAGCATGGCATTCTGCGACCTACTGGTTGACCATCAACAAAACAATTTTGAATCGCGAATCGCAATACTTGTGGTTTGTTCCTACAAGAGTTTGAGTGCTCGAATACTCAAGCTCTGTGTCACAACTCAAGATGAACACAAATAAAGCAAACTCGTATGATAGTCTGCAGGGATATTATGTGAAGTTATGTGATGTGACATGCCATAATGCCCTTAGGACCTAATTCAATGCTTCCTTTCGGAAGGCCATTCCGAACCATGAGGTGAGCTTTAGGATGCTTTAAGATTCTTGAAGGCTGTTTGTATCCGTGCATCTCTCTGCTGTTTACCACGGGTTTCCTTCAGTCACGGTGCTTAACAAAATGGCTCCCCCAGCATTTTCCCATTTCACTTGATAAATCCTAGCAAACCACGGCAAGTCACGGCAACCTGGAACCCCAAAAATCTCACCCCACATCCACAAAAGAACTTTAAACGCCACCAAAACTTGCTCCCAAGTTTGAGCCCAGAGCCATCCAGAGCCCCAACCGTCCACCGCTGTGCCATGACATGCCATGACACTGTGCTGGCACAGCCTGCTGCGATTTGGCGCCTTTTGCCGATGCCCTATGAGATCGCAAACGTCCTGCGGCCAGCAATGGGTGAAGCCGTGGCTTTTGCCGGACAAACGTTGGAATACCATGGAAAAACCCACAAAAAAATATCCGGTGAATGGTGGTGAATCTCACCATTTGTAGCTGAGGGGGGCCACTACAACGTCCAAATTTGTGGCCGCAAGTTGGGTCCCATGTGTTGCCCGCTTGGCACCTCAACCATTTGTGTGTTCAACATGAAGTAGTTGTGCCGCAAGGCATGCACATTCCTCAGCACTGGTGAAGGTGCTGAAACTCTTCAGAATCCATTTCAGAGTGGCAGCTTGTGCTCCTTGATGTTTAGATCAGAACCAAATCAGAGAGACAAGTCAAGAAGCTCACAAAGCAACCAACGTTCACAACACAGGTGCAGCCGGGGCAGCATTCGAACACGTAGAATGAAACAAGAGGCAGGAACTTGGTAATGTATCCCAAGTGCATATGTATGAACATGAATGAACATTTACAGTATATAATTTATATAATTGAAAAAAGAAGCGTACACTTCGCAAGGTCATTCAGCACCTGATAATGCCTCTGAAACTTCACCAGCCCAAGTCTCTGGTCGATGTTGGAACAGTCGATGATATCGACCGATCCATCACCTCGGAATCAGATTTCTGGTGTGGATCACTTTCAATCGACGCTGCGACGCTTTCTCGACGATGCAAAAAAAAGCAACTGAAAGGCCCTTGAAGGGATAAACGTTTGGGAATTTGATAGTAAGTAAATGTAAGTAATATATACTGGTTGGTGGTTTCAACCTACCCCTCTGAAAAATATGAGTTCGTCAGTTGGGATGATGATTCCCACTATATGGAAAGTCATGAAAGCCATGTTCCAGTCACCACCAACCAGTAATCCTGATAGCCTGATGACCTGGATGAGCTCCACAAGATTCAGCCTTCCCATAATTGGATCTCCCAAAATTGGCTCAGTGTCAAGGGATCAGTGAAGTTCATAACATTTCATAACCATGGCTCTTCTCTTTAAAGCAAAAACACCTGACATCACCTGACTAGATCAATTTCTAAATTACCAACATTTCCTCAAGAGTTTCCACATCCCCCAGGCCCAAAAAATGGCCCTGGCCCTGCTGGGAAGCGCGGCCCGGGATCTGCGGTTTGTTCACCAACGAACTCAGATGGCTCACAGGTCCCGACATCACCCGTGGCCCACCAGTGATGCGACTGTCCAAGGAGTGCCTGGTCGCCATGAAACGGGGACCGAAAAATGTTGGAGCTACGAAAAAAAACAGAAGGTCTGTGTAGGGCCTAAGACCTTCAAGCTTTTGTTCCTTTCATGTTCCTAATGTTCCTATTAATTTTAAGTGTTCCTCAAAGAATCCCAAAGAACATCCATGATTTGCCAGACATGGATCCAGATACCTTGATGGATTTCTTGAAATTCCCCTGCTAAAATTTGCCACCAACGTTCCAACAACAGCACATTCAACAAAAAGAAACATATATCTCCTCGAAGGTGTTTCAAGTGTTTCAACACATGGACACTATGTTTGCTTCCGGCCCAACCTTCGATATCAGTACCTTGCAAATGAGTTCAACTACAAAACATGCCGTAAGCCCAGTGCCACCCATCAACCCAACAAAAAGTCCATGGGGATGGTCACCCATCTCCGTTGTGCCTGCGCTTCATCCCGCGTTCGTGGCCCCTCTTCAGCTCGTAGCCGTCCCAAAAGAGTGGCCTCGTTGAGTTCGCAGGCTGTGAAGCCACCATTCTTTGGACATGCGAAAATGATGGACCTCGTTTGAAATTAAACAGGCTGCTCGAAATCCAACTTCTAGTGATTGTAGTGGTATAATTTTATTACTAAAGCAATGATTGTGACATTCAAAACGATTCAAAATTCCTGAAGAAAACGTAACGTCACGCCATTTCCAACAAGGTGCTGCACCGACTTCCCCAAAAGGGGCTGCTTCTTGCAACCGTTGCCTGGAGATCCATGGCAGTAAACACAGCTTGCAATGGAAACGTAACCCATTTATAGACATTTATAGATGATCTATGAGGCGTTATGAAAATTAATTGGCCCACATAACATTACAGAACCATACAGAACCATCAACCGAGTTCAACTGGGCAATTGCTCACCTGCCAGGTTTCTTTGATGGGGATTGAAAGAATAACTATTGCTGTCAATTTGACCAACATGGCGACATAACCAACACTCTTCTGGCTGCTTGAAATTTATGGCTCCAAGGGGGTCAGTCCACTATCGCTATCCAATGTTGGGGTCTCAACTTGAGTCATGCACGGAAAAAACGTGTACTGGTTGGTGGTTAGTCAATGGTAAGGATGACATCCCATATATTATGGAACATAAAAAATGTTTGAAACCAACAACCAGTATAGCTATCTTAGAACTAAGCAACCCCATTTGAGTTCTCATTTGCTGCGGTCTCGACCCAACGTTCCCAGAAAGGACGATAGCTTCATGAGGACACAGGTTCAAGCTACACACAACAACTCTATTTATTCAAAGCCGGCTAAGCCATCAACAAAACATCAAAAAGGCTTAAGATTAGTCATGATGGGAGGACATTTTAAATTTTAACATGGTCTGCCCACACCTCTTTTGAAGCATTCAAACAATTATATAATTATATAATCATGTAATTATATATGTGTGTATATATATATACACATGTATATACAAAAATTACGAAAATGGATGTACCCCATGAGAAAATGATGATCAAACATCGAATATTGGGATATATTGGGTACCCTCTGGTAATCAAACATGGCAGTCTGGAAGACCTGCCAATTGTTTCCTGTCAACAACTCCATTTAGTTGAGGGATCTGCCAGTCAGCCATGTTTGAAATGGGTCCGCCTGTGACGGCAGACAGCAGGCATCGCACCACGCCGCTCCAAAAGAGCGCTCCGTCATTGCTGTCCTCGAGAACAGCGTTTGGAGAACCGGGTTTGTCTAATCATGTTGGAACAACCCACACATCCGCCGGTTCATCATTATATATATATATATCCTCATCCAATATATGTATATATATATATAAGTTGCCATAACTTGATACATCCAACGCTCTGGTAGTCGCACATGATAGTGGAACATCCCGCATTTAATTCGCAAGCATCCAATGGAAAGTGCGGACGCATTTGGGAGACTTCAAGATGTTTGCTGCAGAGGCTTTGCTGCTTTTCGTTGATCAGCACAGTCACTGGCAAGGAAACCCGAAATCTCCGGCTATTATATATATATATATTTCTCAATCAAATTCAATCAAAAGGATTTTCAGTACAATCAAATTCAATCAAAGGGATTTTCAGTACCATACAGGGCCATATTTGGTGGGTATATCCCCTTACATAGACCTTATATGGTAGGTACCTCCAATAAATCGGTTCCTGAAATGGCCGTTGAATATACAAGTCTCACGGTCAGCCCAGCTATGACTTCCAAGAAACGCTGTAGGCAGTGAAGTGCTCAGCACGTCGCAGGATGTCCTCGGTACGGAAACTAATCCAACCCGTGGCAAATCCAAGTCATACCTGGTACCACAAGATGCTGGAATGTTCTCCTGTCTTTCATCAAGACAGTGTTTCGAGAAAGCTAGTGCAATCAAGTGCTCCAGAGAGATTTTATATAACTGTTCCACACCATCCTGGGTTTTTGTAAGACACACATTTCAGAATTACCTTCAATGCTTTCCATGAATTTGTGAACTTATACAGTAGGGAGCAGAACAAAAACCATACACAAGTGAAAAACGGTGAAAAAAACTTCAGATCTAATTGTGTCCAAAGGGCATACCTATTCAACAGCGTCAAAGAAATCAACATTTATTCGCACTGTTCGGATTGGCTGGATTTTGTATGCAAGAATTGAGAAAATCGACATCTAGGAGACTCATCGAAGGAGTTGATGGGTGTAGAAAAGAAACGTCCTTAATGGCGAACCAAAAGGCTTCAGTAAGTATTCTCTTGAGAAGCATCCATTATCAGGAAACAGAGTGAAAAAGCACGGTTGAGATGTAATGGGTAGGTTTGACTTTGCATAACTTAGGTACACTGCTATACTGATTATGTGATTGTGTTATGGTTATATCATGTTATATTATATGTACGTATATTATTTGAATCTCTACATATATATATATATTATTTAAATATATTTAAATTTATTTAATATCCCCATTCTTCTTGTCTATTTTCCCGTCATCACCAGTCACTCCCCATCGTTCTTCTATACTCCATCCTGGGCCTTAATATCATCATGGACCTCTCTCACCTCTCATAATTGCAATTGGAGGACCTATAGAAAAACCATACCCTACACTTTTAAACACCTTCTGAGAGCGTATTTGGGGTTGGTTTTTGGGGCCTAAACACCTGATCAGTGATTTTTTTTTTGGCAAAACTCATCAAAAACCATCAAAAACCATCAGCAGCAATGATCAAAAACCATGGTTTCTATTCGTTTTTTTCCCTGGAGTTCTCGTTTCTATACCTCCAAATAGGGTGCCGAAAAATCACCGTCCCCGAAAAATCCATCAGCTCCGAGACACCGGGAGCAACCGCTCCGCCATGCCGAAGAGGACGTCGGGATTCAGCATGGTCAGCGTGGCCAGGTGTAGCATGCCCTCGTCGTCCATGCGACCTGGGGGATGACCATGGCACCATGGACGACCCACATTTTTTTCATCATGAAACATGTCATAGAAGTGGAACTATCATTCAGCAGATCAAAGAAAAAAATCCTGATCTAATGATGTTTAACTTATTCATCTATGAATTCTTCTTTGATTTTTTGTTGTTGGGTGTATATTTACCAACCTGTTGGATGCTCAACAGGATCTTTCTTGCCACCCTGAGCCCGGACAGATCCAGCTTTCACATCCCCATGTTGCCAGAATAAACTTATTTGTGATGTTACGCTTATATTTCAATATAAGGATGTAAAACATCAAAACATTGTTCTTCAATTGAAACCCAACAAGTTATAGAAGAGAGTGTAGGTCAAACGTGAACATCCCTAAAGATTGAAGGAACACTCGATGCTGTCGGATGCTGGTGTGTTCACCCCTCTCAGTAAGGACAGTTTGCCCTGCAGTAAATTTATGGATGGTCATTGCCAGCCGCTGGAATAGTCTGAGGATGACTTTCTCCCGGACCATTGGTCCGAAGGTTCAGCAGTTCTGCACCCAATGGCTTGACAAATGGCCCATGTCCATACAAACAGCATCATAGAGAAGCTGGAAAATGAGTTCCCAGTTCGACAATGGTAGAGTCGGATAGTCCCCTTGACAGTCTGAGAAAGTCATGAAAAGCAACAGATGGTGAACAAGAAAGAAATGCAAATTCGCTGGCAGCACCTGTTTCTTTTGCCCTGACATGCGCCTAGATGTACATAAACTGATCTTGGACTCTGGCACTGTCACCACCAAAGTGTCGATCGCCCCATGTCACTGCAGTTCCATCGGCCAAAATTCAAAATGGCAGCAAAAGCACGGCATGTGCCACATATGTGCTGAACATGCCTGAGCTGATCTTGCAGCAGCAAGGCTGTCTCCATGTTGAAGCCCAGAAAGCGGAGGAGAATCCGTTGGATCTAGAAGACGTCCAAGCCTGAGGAAACGTTGCCTGAAAGGTTGTTGCGCAGCCATTTTCAACTCAGCAATGGTGCCAGACTTCGGGACCGCTACGGTTTCACGCCGTCCACTTGGCAAGAAGACATCAACTTTGATGGAAGTGTCAGCCGACTCACTGCTAGGCCTGCTCTCTTGCCCGCTCTCCATGACACGGCCAACGTGTATATAGCAGCTATAGCTGGTGAAATGTAAAGATGTGGACTTGGCATCGTCTCGGTCATAATTTTTGGTCGGCCATTAGGGCCTTGGCAAGCTTGGCCTTTATACATCCACACGCCAGTGGGTTGAATCATTCCTTACATTGTACAACCTGGTGCGTGATGCCTTTGAATCACTGGGTTGGCTTGAGGAAGGATCCACAGGAAACGATGGACTTACCAAGCAAATATAGGGGGTTCCGGGTTCCTACGATTTTGCTATGATGTTCTGGGATCCAAAAGAATGTGGAAACCCGCCCAAACCACAGTTGGTCAGTGAGGTCATGGTAATTCCGCCAGGTATTGAGCTAGTTTTGCCATGTTTTGCACGCCCATTCACCTGGTGAATTTTAGATGCAGTACCAAGTAAAAAAAATGCTCAAGTGGCTCGCATTGAAATATCCAAAATAAAATGGAACAAAAATATACAAAAATCACTCATCTACTCTTGACATCTCTTGACCAATCGGTTTCTATACCCTAAACCATGGGGGAGTTGTTTCAATACTATTTATTTTGTAGTCTAATGACTTGGATGATCTGGTGGTACTCCAATATTTTGGAAAATCATACTGTGTATGGCTATTGCTACAGTACGCATTGTTACATGAAAATACCTTTTGATCTGCAACACCTGCTTACTGTCCAACTTGAATCTGGGGTCTCTATGACAATCGAACAAAAAGACCCATGGCCACCTCAAAAAAAATGAACAGCTCTGAAGAATCTAGACACCAAGATGCCTGAAGCATGTCTGGTTGGTGGTTTCAAGCCCATCATCAAATATGATATGTAGCCAAATGGGATCATCGTATCAAGTCTGATGAAACTTGAAACATCATGTAAACCACAGCTACAGCTTTACAAAGTCACGTCTTCAAGGAGAAAGGCATTTCCTGCTTGGTTTAGTATTCAGTCAGACTTCTTATCACATCATGGCTAGCCTGAAATACATGTCTTAGCAGGACCTAGCAGGATACATACAAATTTTCCTCCATCAAACTGAAGATAAACATTACCCAAACCCACACAATTCACCAAAAAATCAGCATGGACAGGAACAAAAACCACCAGATCCCTCCCAAATGTGCCGCCACCCTTTCGCCCAGCTGCGCGAATGTCTGGCCACCCAGCGCTGCTGTTTGGCATTCCTTCCATTCCTTCCAGTGACCCTGGAGGAAACAGAGCTGCGGCGCAAGGTGAAGCAGTCCGCAATCTCCGGCCAATTGGTGAAGAAGAACCTGGGAAAAACCACTGGCTTGGGGTACTCCTAATTTGGGAGGTCCAGAAGCAGGAGTCTGAACCCTTTCCTCCTATCAGCCAAATGGTTGTATAATAGGACAATCTCCAAACCCATCTGCAATAAAACCGCCATCCATCTGATCATTCACACCAAATGCATTGAAATAGCTAAGAGCAGCATTTTTCTTTCATAATTGTATTTCTTGGGCCATCCTTATCCAATTTCCCCGACCACTTCCGGAGTGACGAAAGTCAAGATGCCAGCTTCTTGCGTCTCCCGTAGTAGATGGTTTTTATTCCATTGAAACATCTTAGTCATTGGGCACTATCATCTCAAACACGGGAAACAATCCGGAAAAGATATTCCACCATATTAATATCTGGAGTGACCTTCGTCATTTTGGATCCAACCTCCCAAATAGAAGAACATCGAACACATCTATAAACGGGGTTGCATTGAAAATAGGTTTCATCCTCATGTTACTTATTAAAACTGCCATGTGGGGGGTCCATCATCCATTGTCAGGTATGAAACCCAAATATCATATCAAGGTGGTTATTGTGTCCCAGGTAAACATCCAAACTATCCCAGCATGGTTGGCTATATATCCGACATTGTATCTATATTTTCCATCATATCATCACAACAAGTTAGTCACTATATGTTATTATACAATATTATACATATACCCACAGTAAATATTCCCAGCAAAATGCTGGCTTTTTATAGCTATCTTAAACCACGAAGGCAGAGACGACCCAACCACCGGAGTGATCCAGCGACTCTGCACCACAGGAGTGCGTCAAGATGTGCACCTGGAAGATGGTGGAAGCATTCATCCGCAGTTCGGTGGCTTGATTGGAAACAGAGGAAAGTCATGCTTTTTTTTATACCTGAAATATGGCAGTGTGTCAAAACCTTATACCCCTGGTGAACATCAAAATAGCTGGTAAATCATGTTCATCCCACTAAAAATGGTATTAATAGGTATTGATCCATACCCATATAGGGCTTTTCCTCTAGATGTTCCCAGCATTTCCGAGAAAAGACATTTTCATACATTTTCTGCGTTGATTGGGATTGAATCATTCCACAGATCTCAAGATTATCATTGAGCTCATCAACACTGATGAACTGCAGTAATCACACACCAACTCTCGTTTTCCCAAGATCATCAACAAATCATGTTCATTCATTTCCCAGAAAAAAAAAACCTGATGATACTTTGCTAGTCAAGTTCGATTTTCCATAATTTTTTCCATGAGTTTCCCATCATTTTCCATAATTTCCCATGAGTTTCCCCTGATTTTACACCATTTTCCATGTCTTTGGGTCGTCAACTCACTACACCCTGCCATGACCTCGGTGAAGTGGCGCGCCAGGATCTCCAGGAAGCTCCGGAGGTCTGCACCATAATCCTGGGGGATACCGTGTTGTACATCTTCATCATTTATCATATAGATTGATATATATATATATATATAGATATACCAATTTTCATGGGATTTTATAGTGGTTTAATGGGATTTATAGTGATTTAATGGGATATTAATGGGATATACCATCTGGTTATGACTAACATAGCCATGGAAAATCCCAACCATAAATGGAGGTTTATAGCTGGGAAAATCATCTATAAATGGGCCATCTATACCATGGCTATGTTAAATAACCAGAGGGTA
>Ga0126342_10002252_pt1 | contig 29607 bp, 23 predicted proteins | sample Cyp1metagenome_FD_92528 | JGI IMG/M metagenome (GOLD analysis project Ga0126342, IMG submission 92528) | Coral microbial communities from Lord Howe Island, Old Settlement Bay, Australia - Cyphastrea 1 metagenome | ecosystem: Host-associated > Invertebrates > Cnidaria > Coral ...
CTGTCAATATCTGTCGTATTCCCCTATCTGGCCAGCCATCCCTTACCAAACTTGCAGATGAAGATTGCCTTGGCTGCTTCACTTTGTGTTTCAGGGAGTGCAACGGGATATCATCATCATCTCAGAATCATCTCATCATTATGAAATGATAACCTTCTGCAATTCCATTGCAGTATACTGGTCGGTAAATGGGGATTCCCAAAGTGGATTATGAGTATCTATTATGGTAGTCCCCGAACTAGTCATCAACAGGGGTTTTGCAGCTACTGCTCAAACGGATCCTATACCCCCATGTGACCCTGTCATAAAAAGGGTTGATGAGCATCCCAAAATTAATGGGTTGATCGAATCCAGCTTTTGATTCTATATAGTTGGTTGTCATCTGAGTCATCTTACATAAAATCCCATTAAATCCGATGAAGAAAACCTTGTTGTATCACCGTTGTTGGTTTATACCTCCATTCTTCCTTCACTGCGAAAAAATCCAAGTTCTCAAATTCTTGGTGAAATCCCACGCCTATCAAAAATCCCCATTGAACATGGTTTGCTGAACAATCCCGGTTTATAGATGATTTTCCCTGTTTAAAACCTCCATTTAAACTTCCATTTATACTGGTTGGTGGTTGAGCCACCCCTCTGAACAATATGACTTCGTCAGTTGGGATGATTATTCCATTCCATTCCCAACTCTTTCTGGAAAGTCAATCCAAATTCCATGGTTCCAGTCACCACCAACCACCTAAAAATCCCATGGAAAATCCCCAAAAATGCTGGAAAAAACGCGGTTTCCGGCCTCCGCGGCCACATCGGCGGTCTCCAGCACCTCGCCCAGGTACGCGAAGAGGCACCGGAAATGTTTCGCGGCAACGTCCTGGATCCAAGAATCCAAGTGGCTGAATTCGATGCTTCATGGATGTAGTTTTTTTTAACCCCTTGGGTAGCGAAGCATGGTTTTCTTGTATATCAAAAGCTACAAAACTGGGTGATTTTCTGGGTTTTTTTTTGATGTTGGTCCCCATATGCCCATGGAGCAGCTCGGTAGATATTTTGACGAAGCTGTGGGACTGGCGTTAAACTCACCAACTGGGGTTCCCCACCCCACCATCCTCAAATCTGACACCCCCAAGGGATCCCAAGGGGACCCCGGAATGCCCATGAAATGTGAACAGGACTTTGGGTCCAAAAAAAACCAAAGCTGGTTGGTGGTTTTGAGCCCTACCCCTCTGAAAAATGATGGAGTTCGTCAAATGGGATTATGACGTTCCCAATATGATGGGAAAAATAAAATTCATGTTCCAAACCACCAACCAGAAAGTGTCCAAAGTTTGTTCATCAGACTTTCGTCAAAACTCATCTCAGATCCTCCCCATCTGTGCTGAAAAATCCCCAATCTGATGTCCAGTACTGATTCACCAATCTGAACAGTTCCGGAAATTTGGGATAGCTAGCCTCTGGTCATTTAACATAGCTACGGAAAACGACGATCATATCAAAATGGACACCATTGTCTGTAGCAAACTCTGAAATGACCCAAATGATATACTGAGTTAGCACCTGATTAACCATGGTTCATGTGGTAAACCCAATAATGTGGGTCAAACCATGTCATTTGCACCATCCCCCAGTCATCACCATTTTTATAGGCTATGTTTAAAAATTCCCAGTCATGGCTGGTTTATGACATTGGTTTACCCACATTATATTCGTATTCCCTTTCATTTTTATTACCCTCCGGTAAACTCATTATATTCAACTTGAACATGGTGATTTATAGTTAGTTGATTAAGCGACCCTCATCAATAGAAGTTACCCTCTGGTGAACATACAAAAAAACTATTGAAAATGGTGATTTATAGTTGATTTACCTATTAAAAATGGTGATGTTCCATTGTTATCTTAGTTTACCAGAGGCTACCATACCAGGCAGCTCTTCGCCTTAGATCGCCACGAAGCACAAAGACCGTGCGGCCACTCGTCATCGCGGTGCCGCAGCACTTGGACAACGTGCTCAAACGTCATTTCCTGCGACTTCCAATGGGTTGGTTTAAGGGATAATCTTAACCGGAAACCCATGGGTTTTTACCAGCAAATTGATCGGGTTTTCCGGTGTAAATTTCCCATCATCCAATTCTATGAGACTTCCAATGATTAGTGAAAAACTATGATTAATAATCATCATCATCCATAATAGTGATCAATTAATAATCATCATATTAATAATAGTGATCAATAAGAGTGATCATCCCATCCCATAATACTATTATGTATTATCACTATTATATTATTGTGGGATCTACTTCAAAATAGTGTATACTATGATCAATAATAGTGATCTTCCCAGTATATTAACTATTGATCATCCCATAGTAACTGATAATCACCGAACGGTCCACTTCCTACAGGAAATCAGAAATGGGATGATTTCCGAAGTGATCTGGTGATGATCCCACAAGTTTCAGGCTGATTTATGATAGCTAATGGTAGTTAATAATAGTGATAGTTAACAATAGTTCATAGTACCAATCAATATTAGCTAATAGTTAATATAATAGTTGTTAACTATCATTATTAATTTTCATAGTAGTTCAGAAATAGTGATATTAATAAGAGTTAACCATAGTTCATAATAGTTAATAATTGTTAATAATGGTTATTATCCAATTATCTATTAATAATGAGTAATAGTGACTCATACTGATTAATATAATTATATATATAATAATAGTGATTAATTTAGTGACAGACCAATAGTGACTAATAGTGACTGGTTGGACACGAATCATGATTGATAATGATAATTACCAGTAGTTGATGTGTGTAATAAGAATGATAATAATGCTAGTTGATGAATGATGGCCAATACTGACGATATGATCATCCCCAACTAATACCACTCAGAAGATATTCTGGATGTATAACCAACCCAAATGTTGGATATTGGAAAATGGGCATAATTGGGGGATATCCAAAATCAAGGGACATGGTAAAACATCCTGAAATAGGGATGGGATTAGAGACTTCACATAAGTGGCCCCGGGTGCACGGCTTTGTTCACATATTCCCTCTGGATCCTATCAACAAAATAGATAGTATAACAATTGAGTATGCTAGTGTAGATAATTTTCTTACCATTGGTATACCAGTGCTATACCATTATGATCAAAATCATAGTGAAATTGTACTGGAATTTTGGGGCTTCCTTGTCTGTGAACAAACCCATATGTCGGAACAGGTAGCTTTGATTCTATCCAAACCGCTCGAAATTGGCCCAGCTCGCTTTTTCGGACCCGGATTTCTTGGTGATTGCCAAATTGCCATCCCCATTTCCTGGAAAATCTGACAAATCCTAGACTTAGCAACTGGTTCTCCAACCATTCACCAGTCAAAAGCCAAGTTGGATGCTTGGCTCATCTTTGCTTTGCATTTTTGGCGATTCACCCAGCGGCACCTAGAGCTTCCTGGCTTGCGAGAAGAGGCAAGCACCCAAAATCATCAGCAAACACATCTAGAAAAACCCATGAAAATCCCCAAATCTAGGTGGGGATGGTGGGGCGTTTGTCGCGATGATCTATGATTATCTCCCAGAAAAATCATCTTACCATATCTTACCCACTCTTCAAGATCCCCCGAGCTCCCCACCTCGAGGGCGCCCATGTTGCTGGCTGCCGCCCAGCGCTTGCCACAGGCGCACCACAACAGGGAGGAGGGGATCAAGCGCGACGCGTCTCCTGCCAAACCTCAAAAAAATTGCGGCCCGGTGCCCGGAGCATGGTAAAGTTGATGGGTTTTTTCCGGCTTGCTGGTTGAGGATTTGAAAGAAATCTCTGTGATAATCATGGGTTGGTCAAGTTTGATGTGGAGCAAAATGACAAGTTGATGATGTCTTGGCAATTGTGGGAAAAACGAAAAACAAATGGAAACAGCATGTGAATGTCTATGGCAGAAATGGGGGTCATGGTCAGCCAGCTAGAATTCAGGATTGTATGAGCAAGACTTGGAAATTGTTCAACAATTGAGGCGGTGGGAACCAGATGGACTTGTCATTTCTTGGATCGTAGACAATCCCAAAAGGAAATACCCAATAGAATGACCCATAGTGACTGATCCAAACAACATGGGGTCTGAAATTCTCCAAAAGCTACAGCGATTAATTTGCTGGAGGGTAAAATGCCAAAGCATTGACCGGTGGCCAGGGGACATCCCAAAGAAAAACCGGTCGCCAAGATACCTGCGGGCCGTAGCAAGCAGCGTTCCGGTTCTTCCAAACCACCCTCCTACCATCGCTCGATCCGTTGGTTCAGGGCGGGTTGTGCATCAGTCCATCCTCCATCCGTCCAAGGTCCAATCATTCGATTAAAAAGCTTTCCCAATCAGCTGATGATTTCTAGGCAATATTCCCATGGCAGAAAAGTGCAATCTCTAAGGGGGGCTGAAGCTAAGCCTTTCATGATCTGCAAATCCTCCCAACTGAAACAAGTTCGTTTACTGAAAGAAACCATAGATTCCATTGATCATTTGATGATCTACAATCCTCGTTTTCCCAATTTTCTACAAAACCACTGATCTATGGGTTCGTTTACTGGAGAATAGACCTGGCTTTTTCTTGTGAAACCATAGATCGTCTGTGGTGTTTCCGTGGGCCGTTAGACTTGACTTCTGATAAATGGGCCTCCAGCGGAACGCACGCAGTCCCCTGAAGTTGATCTAACACGCCTGGCGAAGTCAGTTTTCGACCCAAAAAATGAACAGATTCAAAGATTCAAGGGAGATTCAATAGAAAACTGAGAAAACTGAGAAAACTGTCTGGGTCATTTTAGTGTTCTTCATATGAAGTATGTGTAACCTTTCATTTCATCTTGGGCTCATTCAATGGTAAATCATCTTTCGTTTGCAAGGAATAAATGTGAAGAAATGAGGTCAGAAGTGTCCAAAACCCTATGTCGTCCCTCTAGGACCTGAGTTGATAGGAATTCCCCTCATGGATTGGATGCCCAATATATTGGTGAGTATAATCCCCTATATATACATCCTATACCCGGCCTGGTAAACCAACAGTTTGCGAACTGGAAAATCACCATTTTATAGCTGGGTAAATCAACGAACTAAGTGATCATTTTCAATAGCAAACTCTTAGTCATTACCAGAGGGTACTTCTCAACCCACTGAGGTTTTGAACACTGCTCACCCACGGGTACCCGTTGGGAATTTTCACCCTTTTTTTGGCGAAGCAACACGGGATAAGTACAATGAAGTACGAAGTATGCTTAGATAGGCCATAGGATTAGAGAAATGGTTAGTAACTGGGGATATAACCCCCTATATCCCAATGAAATAATCCATGTACTAACTAGTTAACTAACTCCATGGCCCGTCTAAGTGGATGTTTCACAAATGTCTACCCCCTAAACCATTGGAAAATGGATGATAAATCGATGATGATTGGATTAAGGTTGGGATCATGTTTACCAACTTGGGTAGTCACCAATGGTTTTGGGGGTGACATTATATACCAAGTATAGCCCATACTTAGTATCCATTATCCATACCAACCAACTTAAGTATCAATATCCAATGGGTTTCTCAAATGTCTACCCCCTAAACCATTGGATACAGACCAAATCCAATAAAACATTGCAATTCCTATGCGTTTTACTCAAAAGGCACGACTTTTCAAATCAAGTGCTCCCCAGCTAGTTACGATGATGTCCAAATTTTCGGCACGACTTTAGCAGTCAACTGTCATGTTGGGCTCGTGCCGAAACCCAGCGGGATAGCCCATTCTAGCCCGAGGAATGGTCGTTGGTTGTGGTTTTAAAGAATGTCTCTCCATCTGAGAACATACCTATCTAGGAAAAATACATATGCCAGTCACTTCATTCTTATTTTTAGGTCTAAGATAACTATTTCTGGGGGTGGATAATTTGGACACATGCTCTTGTGAGCTTGGTGATATTGCATCTATGATCGGATTCTCCTAACCCCCATAGGGTGGTGCCCCCCAGTTATGTGAATGTCGGTTTATAAAGCCCATGAATTATAGTTAATTCTACCATAAGCCATAGAATTCAGCATGGCCATCTAAGGCAAACTGAACGCTGGGGGGCCCATCCTGCAAGGTGATGGTTTCCCCAGTTATAAATTCGTTTATAAACCCCATGAACTAGTTCGATATATCACCTACACTGTGAGGCCCCCAAGATAGCTAGCTTGGTTTAAAAGTCCAATAACTATGGTTTATGGTATTCATAACGAACTAGTTACTGGGGCTTATAAACCAACAAACATCACTGGGGGGGGGCCACATCTCAGGTCCAAGGAACTGCTATGCACCCGCTGCCAGAAGGGCTCCGGGGGTGGAGGTCCCAGCAGCTCCAGAGCGCGGGGAGCTAAGGATCGATGCCTTGGCCAGGGGGTTGGAAGGGGAAGGGGGGTTGGCACCCTAAACGGTGTTGGGAAAATCAACCAATAAATCATTGTAAAATATGGGAATTTTCCAAATCTGATGATACATATGTTTTTTAACAAAGCGGGAAAATCACAATCAATGGATTTGTGTTACCACTGGAAATCCCCTATCAATGCAGGTTTTAATGGACAATGCCACTTCTAATGGAGGTTTCTAGCTGAGAAAATTCCCGAAGTCAATTCAGGTTTAATTCTCTTGGAACATTAGCCATAAATGGGTAATTTGTCCTTTGCTCTGTGTGAATACTGGAGGGTATTAATGAGTACAACTATGGGATTCTAACCTCCATAAGTTGGGATATGGGCCCCCCACAACTATGGTGAAGTACAACCCGCAAAAATTAATGGAACTGCGTCTTCGACGAAGCCACGAAATGACGGGGCATTTAAAACTTCAAAGATGGTGGTTTTAGCAGCAAAAATCAGGATTTACCCATGAAAGTGTGCTTTCAACCAAGCAATACGTGGACGCCACCAATAAAACGGCGCTGTTGTCAAAACCAGGGTTGAACTAACAAAACTGACTTTACCATCAAAATGCACAAGTGTCTCCCTGTGTTTGTTGGTAATCTTCACTAGTGTTTGGTAATCTTCACTAGTGTCGATGTTTTGAAACTTGAAACTTGCAGCCACTTGGTGTAATCCAATATTACCAGGAAGAGCCCCCTAGTTTTATGTTGATTCCGAACCAGCTCCAGATATCTACCATGAACCAACTCGACATTTCTGGATGATCTCCGATCATAACTCATTCCCAGATGCTTCACCACAAGTGTGCTTGGTGGGAAAAAAAAAAAACTCCATAGTTCAATGATTTTGACCATTGATCCGGCTGAATTGCTGAATCATAATATGTATTGTATATATACATACGTATATATATATAATTCACTAACCTGAACATAGCTGAAACTTGCAGCCACTTGAAAATGATCCCCCTTACCTTCACCATCATTCCAGTGACGTGACCACGTGAGGTCATGATCAAATTCATCCAGATTTACTGAAAAAAACACATACAAGGTGGGGCCCCCAAACATTCTGTTGGACTAACGTTTAGTATGTTTAGTTTCACCCAATGAATACTACAGTTTTATCATATCCCAAAAACTCGAGTCATGTTCACCAACTTGGCGATCAAAAAAAACCATTGAATTGAATCCCATTGAAATCTCATGAAAACACCATTGAATCATGGGTTTAACCAACTTAGTTGTGAATTCCCCAGCGGCGGCACCTCTCTAAGGCACCTGCAAATGCAGCAGGCAACTCCTCGCAGAGCGCCTCGCTCGGAGATTTGCTGCGTGGGATTTACGGATTTCATGGGACTGATGTCGGAAAACCAAGAATTTTTCGCTGGAAATTTTTTCGTTGGGTTTCTGAAAAATAGGCAGGCATTTTTAGTGATGGAAATTTTGGGATATAAACCGATCATAGGGATACAAACCATAGGATCGTTTGGTTTTTCGCCGACAAGTCGATGCTCAGTGTGATGCTTCCCACACCGAAGCGGATGTGGTGAAATACAACACATGATGTACGCGGTTCACATGTCGACATCGCAATATGTAATTGATTAGAAGCGATAAATCATAATGATATCTCACCAGTGATATGTATGCATATAAAGATATATATATATATATGTGTATATATATATATATGTGTGTGTATATATATATACATATCAAAGTATATCTGGCTGAAGTGCAATAACCATGAAATCTTGAAGGTAGGCGCTTCCAAGCGCCTGATTCCGGCGGCTTCCTTCGTGGATGTCCCCACGGCTGGCGATGAGTTCAAAGGGGCCGTCCAGACAAAAGCAGAAGCCCAACCTGAGGGATGAGTCGAGTCGAGTCGATGACAAAAAGGGCCTCCCAGAGATGACTATGATAGTAATGGATAGTAATAGATAATCATGGATATGATGGATAGTCATGGATAGTAATGGATAGTAATTCATCTCATTCATGACAAAAATCTCTATGCAATGGATAGTAATGGATAGTAATGGATAGTTGGGATAATGGATGGTTATATGGGATTATAATGGTTATATGATCTCGATCAATTGATGTTGGGATAATGGATGGTTATATGGTATTATATGGGATTCAATGATGATGTCCTGGTGTAAAACAGGTGATCATCATGGGATTGTCCAACATCCAAAAAAAGTTATATGTTTCATTACTCTCAATTTTTTCTCGACTTGGTAATATTAATCCTGGGATTACAACCTCACTTGCACACTGGGATGTAAGTGGATCTACTGTAACTGGCTACCACTGGCCGTATGGGCCTGCTCTTCCGTTTAAGACTCGCAATTCCGAGGCCAAAAAAATGGCACAGCAACCCCATCTTCTGTAATTAGAAAAAAATGCCATTGATGAGTGAAAACTCCAACTGCAGCCATTGACAGTTATGTTGTTGGGTATCTGTGAGTAAGAATAACATACAGAACCCAACCTGGTTTCGTAGAAAGGCAAAACCGATCCGTGCGCATATTGTGGGAATCAGTGATATTTGATCGAGAATGCAACCAAAATTCACTGCTGTATAAAAAATGATTGGCAAACGATCGGCTGCAGATGGGTGGTTTTGGTCCACGTTCGCTCCAACGACTGCACTGACTGCACCAAGCAACTTCCTCACAGGCAGAAGACAGTACAAGGCCTCCAGCTGCGCCAGCTGCGCTGGATCATCCGATGAATTATAAGCCAGTTACAGATGGAATATTCAGGTTTTTACATGGGTCAATTTTACGATATATATATATATATATAATTATATAATATAAAATAATGATGGATACGTCTGACCTCTGTGGGCACAAGTTTTCTCAATTTCAAGTAATGAAATAATGAAATGTGTCTATCTCAACTTTTGTTGGCCCTTTACGCCTCTAGACCCTTTTATAGAAAGTGATAACATTCATTGACTATTCCAATTTTAAATGGTACAAAGTGATAAGATTCTGTTACTAAGTAAGTTTACTATTTACTCTCTGCTAATTTAACATAGCTATTGAAAATGACCATTTATGGTGGATTTTCCCATTAATCATGGTGATTTTCCATAGCTATGTTAAATTACCAGAGGGTACCACTCCATTGGGGTTTCCCATTGTGCCAGGCGTGACCACCGCCGGGACTCGCCTGCGGAGGCAGCTTTGATGCTGTCGGCCCCTCGGCTTCAGGGCTACGGATGGAATCTTGGAGATGCACTAAGGGCTGTTTGTGCAATATGTATATTATATATATATACATAAACATATATACATATGTATATATATATATATATATGCGTGTGTGTGTGTACATATGTATATAGACATTTAAATAAAGATACGGTGATGATGATGGTGATGACAACGTATGACAACGATTGAATCAGCACATCACCCCGTTGTGGTCCCGTTGTTCTGGTGAACCCGTTGCACCGTCAGCCGGTGTACGGATTTTGGATGCCATGGTTACTTCACCCAGTCACATCTATCAATACTCGCCAAAACATGTATGTTTTGATGTATATACAGTATATATATATATATATATATGCATATATACATGGATATGCATACATCTTGTGTACATATATATATATATGTACATGTAGACATGATAAATATGTATACATGTATATATATATATACTGGATACCCCCCGCCATCGAGAATGTCCAGAAATGGGGATTCGACCAAGCACCATGATGTTCCTACTATTGGCAGATCACCGAAATTGGAAGTTAGTTGAATCCTCATGACAACTCCTCTTTCGTACAAAAAAATATGTTAGGGCATATGCCCTAAGGTTCCCCAAAGGACGGTTGAAGTTGAAAGCACCAAGGGTTCCTTGTAAAGCATCACCTTTTTTTGGGGGGTAAAACCACTGTCTAAGCCCCAAGTGTTGGTGCTATCACCAATGGGTTTTTACACACTGAAAAGGTGTTCAGACGGGTCTGCCCAAAAGTGGGGGCTATCTGTCTATCTCAACTCCAATGCTTGATCATCGTTTTTTCCCAGTAAAGTTGCACTTTGGGGGTATACCCTCTGGTAAATTAACATAGCTATTGAAAATGACCATTTATAGTGGTTTTTCCCATTAAATATGGTGATTTTCCATAGTTACGTTAAATTACCAGAGGGTATAACCGCAACCAATTTCTTCTCAAACAAACCAGTCGAAAGTCTCCTACAAACCAGGACGAAACATCGCTCCCAGGTGCATCTGGAAAGGCCAGGGTGAGAATCAACTCCTTTTCCTCCAAGAGTACTCCTTGGGAGTCCCACAAACCTTCAAATTTCTACAGCCAAAGTAAATCATATTCAAGTTAGTTCTGTTCTATTCTTTTCTTATATAGTGGGTTAACATATTCAAGTTAGATGATGAACTTATATCGTCACTATGGCGGATTAATCAATGGTAAAATATACACACTCGTCTTCAGCAAATCCACAAAGAAGAATAGTCTGAGAGATTTTGCAAGCAGAATCGATCCATCCTAGGGATATTATGATATTTATCGTCAAAAATTGGGATATAACCAACAAATGTGGGCGAGTGCCTGCAGCATTGCGGACTCTGCGGGCTCTGGCTTTCGTCGAGTGATCCCCACCCTGACACACTATTCTGACATAGTTTCTGACATACCATCTGGAAGTATATGTGGAATATATATATATACGTATTCTGGCATTCTATCTGACATTCTATCTGATATTCAATCTGGCATCTATTCTGACATACATTCTGGCATATAGGCTGACATTCTATCTGGCATCTATTCTGACATTCTACGTGGCATCTCTTCATGCATTCTTTCTGGCATTCTATCTGGAGTCTATTCTGAGATTCTATCTGGCATTCTATCTGGCATCTTTTCAGGCATTCTATCTGGCATCTATTCTGAGATTCTATCTAGCATTCTAGCTGGCATCTTTTCAGGCATTCATTCTGGCATTCTATCTGGCCATTCTATCTGGCATTCTGTCTGGCATTCTCTCTGACATGTTTTCGGGCCCACGCGCGCCCCACAACATCCGGAGCTGACGGTATGGTGTTCGGGTCCAGGTGTGCCCCAGATTATCCTGAGCTGGCGATATGGCAGCGCGTGCAGCAAGTGCAGCAAGCGAGGAGGAGGCGAAGGAGGAGGAAGACAAGACGAAGAGAGAAGGCCAAAGAGGAAGAAGAAGAGGTAGAAGGAGAAGGAAGAAGAAGAGGAGTTGCGCCTTTGTTAAACTGGTTGGTGGTTAAAAAACTATCTTGAAAAATAATGGAGTTCGTCAATGGCAAGGATGACATCCCATATATATGAAATGGAAAATAAAAGCCATGTTCCAAACCACCAATCAGTAAATCTAGAGACCCTCACCTGGCAGGGGAACAAACTATTCAGGCTTTGTTCACCATCATTGGGGGGTTCACCGATATTGGGGGTGCCCAAAGACCCGAAGACTCATGATATCCAGACACCATTTGGCTTAGAGAATCATTGGGGTGGATAGAATTCCGTCAAAGTCATGGGACGTCATTCCGTCAGTTTTTGCTTCAAATTTCAACATCGTCTACACATTTTTCGAATCAAGTACTGAGTAGGCTCTCATCTACCCTCTGGTAATTTAACATAGCTATGGAAAATCACCATTTTCAATAGGAAAATCCACTGTAAATGACCATTTTCAATAGCTTTTTGTATGTTTACCAGGCCGGGTATCATCCCCATCCGTAGCCATTCCCGGCATCTCCTTGGAGGATGGCTCCCCGACGTCCCCGATGCCAAGCTGCTGTGCCGGTGCACCAAGAACTGCCACGTGGATTGCGCCTCCGCGGCCTCCGCGTTGACGGCAGAAGGAACAGCAGAAGGAACGCCTGACAGCAAGCCACCGAGCCATTCGAGCGAAAAAAGCCGCACATCATTTTTTTTGGGTTGGCTTCAGGGAAAACAGGAAAATCGGAAAATCCAACAAAATTGGAAACCAATCCGTTGAATCATTGATATCACCAGGCAGGTGGCATCTCAGGATATCTCAGGTGCATTTGCTTATCCACGAAGCATCGTTTCGCTCATCGGATGGCACCATTTCTGCTGCTACAACCGTCTCCTTTTCATTCTTGTTCACACCCTCATGTTCCAGATTTTGTGAAGTGGTGTTGTACAAACATGGAGGCTTTACACCCAAAATATGGCAAATGAACTGTGGTTTACACCCGCATCGTTGTTGGTGAACTCCCAATATTGCTTTCCCTGAAATCCGAGTGCTCGAATTTGTTTTCCGTTGCTGACTCGAAGCTCCTGTTCCGTGTGATTTGATGGCCATTTGCGGGGTCATACCACCAAAGATGCGTCATGCTTGCAAGCCATCTAAGGAGAAATCCCATAGAAATACCATAGAAATACCATAGAAAGCATCATTTTTCTTGGTTAAATCATGTTAAATCCCATAGAAATCATCAATTCTCACTGGTGAATCCCTGCAAATTTGGGTGAAATTTGACCCATGAACTCACCTGTGCTGCGGTGCACTGCTACGCAGTCAGAGCCCTGGTCCTGGAGACTTCGGAGATGCCCTGGCAATAGGAACACCTACGGAAAACCGGAAAAGCTATGGAAAAATGGGCACTTCACCATGACTTCAGGATCTTGGGTGAATTTCCATGGATAGCTTGAAGTACTTGCTTCAAATCCATGAAATAAAGGCCCAAATCCATGATTCCGTGCAAAAACTCCCATCCATCTGTCCATTTCGGTCTAATGTTCACTTGTACCCCCTTGTAACTCCAAGTTCTGCAAGTAAATTACCAAGTTCCCAAGTGTCTCACGTGTTTCTACTGAGATTCCACTAGCAGCACATGTCCTCCACAGCCAGTCGCACCGTCTCGCCGCCACAGAGTTCCAGGGATTTCAAGCGGCGAAGGAAGAGGAGACAAGGCAAGTGCTCCTGGGTCTTGGGAAATCATCCAGCGGTTCCCTGGATTGGATAAAAAGGGACAAGTTGAACCGGAAAAAAAACATGATCTTCATGGGGAAATCGATGGTTTCCTGGAGATTTTCCCAAGAAAGCCAATCCATTGAGTGAGATGTGGTTCAGATTTATATGATTTATATGATTTATATTGATTTATGGTGGTTGAATGGTGATCTATCCAACCAAAATGATGATGTAATGGGAAGATTCAAGGGACGTACCCTCTGGCAATCATGGCTGGTAAATTTCTGATCAAAATGGAGGCTTCTAGATGGAAAAATCAAGCCAGCCATGTTTGATGACACCGGAGGGTAGCGAGGGTCACCGGGATTGGTTTACCACCAGAGACTTGGATGGCTCAAGTTCCGCAAAATCCTATCACTTTCTTAAGTCTCGAAATCTTCTTGCACACCGGTTTTTTACAGAGGCTTGTAGCTTTTAGTGACAGTCTCAACAGTTGTTTCTCCAGTTTTTTCTCCCAGCTTTTTTCCCCGAGGGGAGGACCTGCATCCCAGTCCTCTAGGTGTGCCATTGCCAACTCCACGGAATCTTCGGTGCCCTGCCTCGTTCGTCCCAGGGGAGGACCGTCCCTGGTTGGTGGTAGCCACAGTTTTACTGGTTGCATATACTGTTAATAATGGGTAATATATGGTTATAGTTATTATATGGTTAATGATTGTTAATAATATTCTGGTTGGTGGTTTTTCGCCCTACCCCTCTGAAAAATGATGGAGTGAAAGTCAGTTGGGATGATTATTCCATTCCCAACTGAATGGAAAGACATAATCCATTCATGTTCCAAACCACCAACCAGTGATTACAAACCATCACTAACCATCATTAACCATCATTAACCATCATTAACCATCATTAACCATCATTATCCTATACTAAACCAATGTTCCAGTCACCACCAACCAGGTCCCCTTTGGTCATCCCATCCAGCTAAATTGACCCACAAAATTATGATCGAAATATGTCGATGGATTCATGAGATTGAACATCTTCACCATCACAACTATTTATACTTATTTATATACAGTATGTACTGTATACCTGGATGTGCGATAATTCTAGGGTCTATCGCATTGAACAGGTACGTCACATCCCCAGTTATTCTTGATATCCTTTCTTGATATTCCCAATGATTCTTATCCCTATCATTTTATCATTTCTTGGTGATATCATCAGTCCTTTCGTATAGATCCCATCCTTTTCTAACCATGTTTTTTTTTCTAAACTCCAACAAGAGGTTTGACCCCTAGGGGCCCAAAAAACCAACCAAATGCGATTGTAAACTGGAGCTTAGATTGGCAGTATTTCGATTTTGGCGGGAAAAGGACTATATACAGTTACATGATCTAAAACATGTATCCCCACCTTCATCTAAAAAAAACGTTGATAGTTTAAATCTATACGCATCATTCTGATGGAAACTCCCTTCATTAACCAATACCAGGTCCTGGCAGGACGGCAGGAGTCCCCCTAATGCTAGTTGCACCCCCATATCATTCTATGGTCTCGAATATGTATGTATATATATATACAGTATATTATACATATTTTTTTACCATGTGTCTCATAGTTGACCATAGAATAACTACAGTTTTTTTCTATTTTTCTCTTTGGATTTACGAGTTTTCACAGCCGTCACAGCCGTTGCGCCTCAAGGGTAGGTACGTCACGGTGTAACCTGCCAAACGTGGCTGGAAAATCCCCCATTTATCGAGGATTTTCCCCATTAAAAGCTCGATTTATAGTGGATTTTCCCCATTAAAAGCTCCATTTATAGTGGATTTTCCCCATTAAAAGCTCCATTTATAGTGGATTTTCCCGTTGCCATGTTTGATTGAGGGTAATTGCAAAATTGCCCTTTGACTTCTTTTTCCGCTCTGGTCATCAAACTGGAAATGGAAAATCGGACTGCAGATGATACACCGCCAAGGAATATGCGGAGTTCCGTCGTTACCATTGTTCAAAGTACCAAACAGTGTACACATCTTTCAATAGACTCTGGACTCCAGTTCTGGGGTCTATCATAATCCAGTCTCGTCTTTCAACAAATGCTCCAAAGCTATCCCACATAGTGTTTCAATGGATTGGCTGGAAATCTACAGGAAACCATGGTTTTTACCATCAAATATAGGGGTTTCCGGTTAAAATTTTCCCATCATCCAGTTCTATGAGTGTAGCAAGCCCAATGCCACCTGATGCCGCTCCAGCCATCCCAGTAACCAATCGAAATTGTGGCGACAAGCCACCCCACTTGGAGACGGTTTAACTCTTGGATTTACCGCATCAGATCCAAATATTCATTGTATATATATATATATATATATATGTATATATATATATATGTATATATATATAACTTTATTATTACGTAATCATCTGTATTTATATATTATATATACACGTATTGTGCATTGATGCATCTGAATCCCAGTGCACAACCCCGCTTTTAAAAACATCGATGCCATCCGCCGTGTTTCGCCACGCGATCCCTTGGGCACGGTGCCTGCATAGTAGGCCTCCCAGACCAGCTGTGGCAAGGAATGGAGCTCCTGGCGGTTTTCGATCGCCACGTGGTGGATGTTTGGCTCAAAAAAAACCATGCGGAATGGCGGTTTCAAGCAACTTTTGTGAATGGTTTCCATGGTTTCTCTGAAAATCGTGGGACCCCAATTATGCAATCTATGACTTTTCATATGGAAACGAATGTGAGACAGTGTCCCCAGGTTTCAGAAACCCTCGTGTTCTTGGCGCGTGAACACCATCATTCGACCCGACGATCCCAACCAAAAGACAAGCGCATCCCTTGATGCTGACACCGGGGCTCAGAATTTCTACATGTAAAAAACACAACGGGTAAAATCAGCACAAAATGGAATTTATTGGGATTTAATGGTGATTTAGATTTAATGGGATTTATAGGAGGGTACTTGAAAATCACGTTCACCATCTGTGAAATTTTAAGTAGCCTCTGGTAAACTCTTACACTTTGCGAAGTGGAAAATCACCATGTTTCACAGGTACCCTCTGGTAATTTAACGTAACTATGGAAAATCACCATTTTTAATGGGTAAATCCACTATAAATCACCATTTTCAATAGCTTTTTGTATGTTAACCAGAGGGTAAATCAACGATTTCTATGGGCCATGTTCCAGTTCGCTAAACATCTCCATCAAGGTCATCCCCATCACCCAAAGTGTCCAACGGATGTGTCCAACGGATGTCAGCGCCATTGAAAAATCCGCGATGAAAACATTGCCATTGAAGAAAAAAAAATACCATTTCTGGAGAAACCCATCTCATATTCTAGGTTATATCAGTTATATATATATATATATCCCATTAAACATGGTGATTTTCCATAGTTATGTTAGTTTACCAGAGGGTATATATATATATCCCATAATGTCCGATTTCATCCCCATGATGGCTGGGGTTCCTTAAGTTATACCCCCAAGGTTTATCGGTTGTATCCTACATAATTCAAGCGTGTTCCCCTGATAATTCTAATATGGATAGCCACAAGAAAAAATCAACTTGCAATTCTGGGGTATACCCTTTGGTAATTTAACATAGCTATGAAAAATCAAGATGGTCCATAAGTAGATACAGGAAAATCATCTATAAATGGGCCATTTTCCACAGCTATGTGGCTGTGCGTCAAAACCCCAGTACCCTGTAGTTCAAAACCAAAATAGCTTGGATTTCTGGTCGTCCATTCCCCTACCAATAAGTTTCCATATCCCAACGTTAAATGACCACTATGTTTCACGAATCCCTAATACAAATCCCCACGTTAAATCCCCTCTGGCAAACTGTTACAGGTGGCGAACTGGAAAATCTGCCAGTTAATAGCTTAATCATCGAACTAAATGGTCCATTTTCCATAGCAAACTGTTAGATTACCAGAGGGTAACCATTCCTCATGGTCTCCCACAACCATCCTCTTCTCCAACCCAGGTAGGGGTGACGTAGCCCAAGGTTCCAAGGGACTTCCTAAGGGCGACAGTGCGACAGTTCAAAAGGTCACGGTGCTGTCGGGCTCATCATGGCCCAAGGTGAACATTAAAATTACATGTATGTGTATATATATGTGTGTGTGTGTGGATGTTGTTAATATACATATATATATATATATATTGTAGTATATATTATATATGGTTTATATCAAATTGTTAATCTATGATTATGATAAACTTTAATAATCCATCCCTGCAATATGTTTTACACCCCGTCATTTCCCTACTAAATCATGCTTTCTGGGTGTTGCATGTTAGGGGAATCGGCCTGTCTTGAATCATTTTGAATCCAAGCATCACATCGAACTTGAAAGTAAAGGCTCCAGAGAGCATGTAGGGACAATCTGAAACCTGGCATCGACGCCAAGGCATGGAATGAAGTGGGCGAAATGCAGCGAACGTTTTTTTTTCCGATAAATGGGGTTCGTTCTCTACATCTCTGGGGGCTTTTCATCGTAAAATCCTATGCTAGCATTTCAGTCACATGGAAATTGACATCTTGAATCATTCACCTAGTTCCTTAGTTCCTTAGTATGCAGGATATGGCATGTCATGAACAAACAAGACATCATGGGATCGTCAAGCCTCTAGCGAACTATAAACCCCACTACGGTGCCCTAAAACTTCATAGTGCTTGGTGTCAACCCCCCGAAGAATGTTGTCTGTTGGAATCGTTATCCCAAGTGTCATGGAAAACGATACCGTAATATCCAAAAACAGACAGCCAGACATGGGTCAATCACCAATGACAGCCATTGTTGGTAAGTCACAACGGTTGATTCTGAGTATAGTCCCCTCGTTTGAATCTGTTTGACAGATTCCTATTGAATGACGATTGTTTGTCAATTATTCATGAGTCATTGTTGGTTCTCAAGTATCAATAATCAACTGTTCAATCTGTAATCAGTTTGAATCGTTATCTGATAATGATGTGATCCTTACTAATCAGGATCACCCATGTTGTGACATAATGATTGGTTCATCATTCCTGATCATATCAATATACTCATTACAAACCATCAATCAATAGATCGGTTTAAGGGAAATTTTACAGGAAAGCCCCGCATTTAATGGGAAAATCTATGTTTTCCTGTAAAATTTCCCTTAAACCAATCCATTGAATCAAATATGTTTAAATATGATCAGGGAATCATTACTATTCATTTGGCACAGCCCATGATGGATGTTCCATTGTTGGGTCAAAAAATTGAATGGTTTGCGCAAAAATATCCCCATTATCATGGATTTCTTTATGGATGATATTTGGATTTCCATCTATCATTATTCAAAAACAAATTGATAATGATAATGCTAGTGTAAGTTTAGATTAATAATGATCCCAAATGGCATTATGTCATTATATTACCCTCTGGTAAACTAACATAGCTATGGAAAATCACCATTTTTAATGGGAAAACTCACTATAAATGGCCATTTTCAATAGCTATGTTAGTTTACGAGAGGGTATCATGATCATGTCTATTGAAAGTTTATTGCAACATGCTGACAACATGCTGCCCACCTGGAAGCAGCTCTTCCAACCGATGCCTTTGTGCCCTGTCACGCCTGAGAAAAAGCTTGAGAAAACGGCACGACTTAACTGGCAAAAATTGGGGCTTCATCAAAAATCATCAAAAAGGGAAGTTATGGGAGTTCTAGAACCTTTAAATTAATATATATATATATATATGTATCCATGTTTTCTTATATAAAGCTTCAACCAACGAGTCTATGGCGTGGCAAAGTGGATCCAATACACTCAACCGACGCAAAATTGTGCGTCGTGAGGTTGGCCATGATTTGCTGCCAAGCAACAGCAACAATATACTGTTGAGAATAAGTATGTATATGCACATATATATATATATATACTGTATATATATATATGTATATGTATATGTATATATATATATACATAGATATATATATATATATATACACATGTATATGACTGTATATGTATTAAGTGCTGTAAAATGGGATGACCACCGAACTACCCATGGTTCAAGTTCCACCACACATGCAAAAATCCCGCACCTTGCCGTCCCCTCTTGCTACTGGCATTCACATCGCAAATGGCCCGTACGTCCTGAAGCCGGATTGGAGTGGATGACCAATGTGTAGATGACCAATGTGGGGCCCCCTAATTAGATAGCGTTCAGTTGATGCAAATAACTTCAATGGCTATGGTTCATGATACGCAAATAACTATAACTATTGTTAATCGGGCGGCCCCACATTGCATGCGCATGCGAATACAGACGTACGTGAAGATTGAATGTCACTATGTCAAGACCATCTGCTGCCAAACACTTCCATTGTCACAGACCATTTTTGGCCTGGGGGTATCCCCAGCACCGGGTTCGTAATCTGGTCATACTGCTGTCAACTTTCTCACGATTGGCCAAAAAAAAACTCATGTCGGGGGTGAAAGTCCTTCAGCAAGAAATGTCTCATCTTGCCAATTCCGAGCCTATCTATGGTGTGCAGTTCCACTATATAATTGTATATAATATAATATTTTATTATATTATATTATATTATATAATATAATATAATATAATATAATATATATATATAACCACAGTTATATTTCACCATCATCTACAGCGTCCCCAAGGCCATCCGTCCTGCGTCGTCAGGCCCAACTCGTTGTTGACCTAGGGCTGTCAACGGCGATGATACGCCAGTAGTGGGGTTAACCCACTTATAACTGGGGTTATAACCCACTTACTAAGTGGGATGAGCCACCAAGTATCTGATTGGAAGTGAATATCACTCTAATATATTTTTTCCAAAGTAGAAGATATAGAAGAAAAAGAACCGATTCCGAAACAGTGATCACTTGCTATCCAGATTCATGGTACCTTTGATTCCCCCTCAAAATAAAGGCGTGAAAGCCTCCGACTGCCCTCTGGTAAACATACAAAAAACTATGGAATCACCATTTTTAATGGGTAAATCCACTATTTCTATGGCCATTTTCAATAGCTTTTTGTATGTTTACCAGAGGGTAACCTCCGCAAATCTTTAGCCGCGACGCCGAAACGAAGAAACTGCCCGCGCTTCCACGGTGCAGTTCCAGCCGCAGCCAGGGATCTTCACCCGTGGCGTCGTAGCAATTGTCGTCGGCATTCTGCACCAGTTCCTGGTTTTGAGAACCCAGGATGTAGTTGGGATATAGCAAGGATATTATTGGTATATATATATATAAGTGGGACAATATGTATATATATATACATATATATATACATATGTATATATATATGTATATATATATATATACATATGTATATATATATATACATATACATATATATGTATGTATACATATATACATATAAAAATATGTACATATAGTGTAGAACCACCGAGGACTCGTGTGTGTGTGTGTGTTGGTTCCCAGTTGCTCTTATAACGAGGGCGAAAGCGACATTCAGTTCAACCATGTTCAACCATACTGAAATCGACAGTGGGTGGTTTATTTCATGGAAAATCCTACTAAAATGGATGAGAACTGGGGGTACCCATATGACTTAGGGTTCATCCCCAGAAATATCCATAATAGCAATAAATAAGAACTGGTTGGTGGTTTTAACCATGTTTAAAAATATGAGTTCGTCAATGGAAAGGATGACATCCCATATATTATGGAAAATAAAATTCATGTTCCAAACCACCAACCAGATACTGTTTTTTGGTTACCCTGGTTGAATTGTTTGAACGTTCACCAGGAAACCGTTCATGCAAAACTGTGGAATCGTCACCCGGGACATGATCTTCATTTCGTTTTTGGGTCTTGGGTCCCAGTGATGTAGGAACTGGAGATTTTACGATATGATCTGAACGGCCAGAGCGGGAATTATACAAGAAAGAAGATGGTTAAGATATGTTAAGATGTTCATCTCCCTGATATGTAGGAACTGAAGAGCCATGGGCAGTTTCCTCAGTTCTTCATGGTACTGCATTTGAATGGGGGACTTTGCATGATGAACATCCAATGGATAGAAGTCGTATCTGAGCTATCTTAATCAGGATCATCATATCGCGATGCAACATACCCTCTGGTAAACTAACATAGCTATTGAAAATGGCAATAGATATAGTGTTTTTTCCCATGAACAATGGTGATTTTCCATAGTTTTTTGTATGTTTACCAGGGGGAAAAAAATCGTTCGAAGCGCCAACCAGTCACGTACGAGGTTAGTTACATGCGGTTTCTCCAATCGTTTGGATTCGTAGCAACTGACAGCGAATCCAAAGCATAGTTCCGGCATGCCCTTTCGACCGACTGTACAGCCACACGGATTGCAACATGTGTCATTTGCCAACATAAATGAGGAGTTTCATCAGCATGGATGGATAAGTCAATAAACCATCCAAAATCTTTAGATTTGAAAGCAACAACAAGTGGAAAAGGGCTGATATACTCAACAGAAAGCTGGGAAAAATGCTGATATCTTCAAGAAAATGTGGATGTAACTGATAGCAGAGGCAGATCCCTTGCTCCATCCTTTGCCGCCCCAATTGAACAATCTAGATCCTCAAACTGACCAGCACCTACGAGTCCTGACGGCCCTTTGAAAAACATGATGTTCCGATTGAAATGTGGAATTTCCAGTTGCCCAAATAGATTACCAGAGGGTAAACTTTCTCATTCTAAGTTGATCAAGTCCCGACTTAGGTTGGCAAGTCTCCATTTTGTAAGGTTCAGCCCCTATTTTATATATATTTGATAATGTTATAGTAAAGCAACGCCATAAACCACCCATCTTTTGATGGTTTATACCACCAATTCATGGTGATTTGGGGCTTTTTGGGATGGTTTACCATTGCTTTAACCCAATTAGAAATCCCTATGATTGTTGGTGAAAATCCCCATGAAGATTGTTGGGTGAATATCCCATTGTATCCCAGAAAAATGACCATACCCTCCGGTAAACGTTTACATAACTATGGAAAATCACCATGTTTTTAATGGGTAATTCAACTATTTCAATGGCAATGTTCAATAGCAAACTGTTAGTTTACCAAAGGGTATATCATGCTTGGTGACCGGAAAACAATCCAAAGCATTTTCGAAAAATCACCTCCCATATCTCCATATAACTATCCCCAGAAAAAACCCTATGAATGTTGGCAAACCTAACCGGATGGGGCCCCCTCAGTTATAAGTTGGTTTATAACCGTTATAACCCCAATTAAGCATAGTTATCTATAGTTATATCTACCATAAACCATAGAATTCAGCCACAACCATATCTCAACTTAGCTATCTTGGGGGCCCCATCCTGAATTAATGTTCCTCATTTTTTGTGGCCATGTAGGATGGCAATCTGCCGGTGCCAAGGCTGCCAAGGCTGCCAAGGCTCGTAGACGAAGTGGCTCTCCATCTCCTCAGCTGCAAGTAATCTCACTTGTTCAGCCCCTAAACACCCCTTATTATATATATATATATATGTAGTAGATATGTATATACACACATATGTAGTGTATATATATAATAGTATATATCTTATATTATATTACATTACATTACATTATATTATATTATGTTGTATTATATTATATATCATATTATATTATATCATATTATATTCTATTATACTATATAATATTATATTATACTATAGTATATTATATTATATTATATTATATATATGCTACTATACATATTATACAGATTATACATATTATATATATAATTATATAATTATTTATATATATATATATATTTGAGGCCTCATATACTATGTGTATATGATATAATGGTCCCGGTTGTGGCTTCATCTCCACCATGGTGACTCGTTCGGTGATCCTTGTGACCCTTCGGATTCACGCGGAGTCACGGTGGTATCAACTGGTCTACCCTCCGGTAAACTATATGGGGATGGGTCAATACCTATTAATACCATTTTTAGTGGGATGAACATCCATAAATCCCAGCTATTTTGATGTGAACAGAAGGGGTACAAGGTTTTGACACACTGCCATATAGCATAGCTATCGAAAATCCTCATTTTTACTAGCTAAATGCACCTATCAAGGTGCCATTTTCGATAGCTTTTTGATGCTTTTTGTATGTCATTACCAGAGGCTATCCGAGTCTATCCCAGATCCACAGGGCCCTGGGCTATCCATCCCCAAAATCCCAAATAGGTGGTATAAACTTACCATTCCCATTTTTATGGGTGGTAAACATGACATTGTTTTAACCACATGAAAATGTCAACCCCGGATTTTGCTAAACCATGGTTTATAAAAAAAACGGGGGTACTCTTCCAATAGCCATTATATATCTGATACTTTTTTATGGTACCCTCCCAAAAAAAAAAAGCAAGCAGCCGTTTGGGCCGTTTGGGGTTGATGAATCCAGGGACATTCCCACCGTAGCAGGTGTCAACCCCCCGGATCCACCCCTCCCCCATTCCAGGCGTCGTAGAGATCCACCGCCAGACGTTCCACCGCAGCCCCCAGTGCCCGACGCACGCCGCAGCCGGGTCCAGCGCCGTCGCCCAAGCGTTGGCGACGGAGGGAGGCGATCAACAACTAGGCACGTGTTTCGAGGGAATTTCAATGGATTTAGTGGGATTTAATGGTGATTTTATGGTGATTTATGGTGATTTAATGGGATTTAATTGGATTTATATGGTTTTAGGGATTTATTGGGATTTAGTGGTGATTTCATGGTGATTTATGGTGATTTAATGGGATTCATGGGGATTTATAGGGGATATAATGGGATTTACCATCATTCAATCCTACCGATGTTTTCTCACAACCATCATTTTCTCACGCGCTGCTCACCTGACATCACCTGACCACCCCACGCCTCCGCATCGCTGGCTCGACTCAACGTGCCTTCAGCCTCCCAAAAGGCCGCATCTGGCACAGCCTGGCGCTCAGAGGAACCGAGGGGAACCGGTGTTTCCCAACAAGAATTAGTGGAAAATGGCCGAACTAAGTGGAGGTTTAGTTCGCTGGGCAAATCATCAAACTAAATGATGTGGGATTCATGGAGATGTACCTAGCAAGAATTTGGAGATTTCGAGAACAAAACATGGAGATTTAAGCAACTGAACTGGTGATTTAGCCGTGGAAAAAAATGCACGTGCTATGATTTAACCAATCAAACTGGTGATTTACCCAAGAAAATGGTGATATAATGTGATATAATTGATATATATCCATATATATATATATTATATTGATATAATACCATGGGATCAATGGATTTAACCTGCCGAAGTTGGTGGATGGATGTGGGTTTTGTCCAAAAATGGTGGATGATTCCCCTCAACATGACATTTTTCAGCAAAATGATGACTTTTCACCGCCAAGCAACGTTCAGGGCCACCTCTGTCACCGTCACACCTTGTGGCCGTTGACTGGGGATACGCCCCAGCTCGAAACGAAGCTGTTGGAGCCGCTCCTGGACATGAAAAAACCGGAGCCTCAACTTCCAACCCCCAACCCCCTCAACAAGCCCCAACCCCTAGTTCCCAGCCAACCCCCAACCCTGCCGCCATCCTCGTAGCTTTCCCGCTTCCTGTGCCACTCCGCCATGGCCTCCGCGAAGCTCCGCGGCGCTTTGTCTGGCGAGCTCCGCTGGCCGCTGAGGCGACGGAGCGCGCCTAGGCGGTGCTGCAGCTCCTGCGTCGCAGTGATGTGATCTGCATCAGAGACATGATGTGCCAGAAAAATGATGCTTTGAGATGGCAGTGTGTCAAAACCTTGTACCCCTTCTGTTCACATCAAAATAGCTGGGATTTATGGATGTTCATCCCACTAAAAATGGTACTAATAGGTATTGACCCATACCCAGATTGAAACTGCAGCATTGCTTCGGACATGAAACGCCATGCGTCACCAAATAAAAAGAGGTCAATGCCTTCCGTGATCTCCGATACCCCAAAACTGGCTATGAATAAGTCCCCTTCAAAATATTCGCCAAGGACTACCTAGTAAATAGCAACTGACTACTTCTTAAGATTCCCTTTCCATTGTCATATAAAATCCCAATAAGTTGTTTGTACTATCCCCCCGTTTGTTGCTTAAGTGCCCAGTTGTCTAATCCCGACGTTGCCTAGAATCCCCACAAGAACTCATTCACATGGACCTTACCCTGGTATCCCCACTAAATCACTCCCGTTTTTTCGCTGATGAAGTCACCACCGCGCAAAACGGCCGCTCCTTGCCCCGCATCTGCCACTGCCACGCATCCTTGCGTTGCTCCTCCGCCTCCAATGCCGCCACACGCCGCGGCACGGAGGACTCACGTCCAAGGCGGGCCCCGTCCGTGAAACGGCGGAAGGCCTTGAGCGGCGGGAAAACTTAGGATTTCCCCCTAAACATTTTTCGGTGATTTACCAAACCGCAATGGGAACTGAACAATCAAAAATCTGTGCTTTATGGCTAATTTTGATTCAACCAACCAAAATCTTGATCTACACAACAATATAATTACAAAGATTGGCTTTTAAGTGATTTTAAGCATCAAAAAATTGGGATTTCACCAGGAAAATGTGGGCGGTACCAACAGAAAAAGATGATTCTGAAGGTTCCTCAGGATTCGACGAACATCTGTCTGTTGAGAAATGTGTTGACCCCTTTACCCTGAGTCTTCCAGAGAGCGAGAGCAAAAAAATGACCAACTTGGGTAGGACACGATTCTCCAAAGTTTCAAAAATCCTTACACTTCGGTTTTATCATGTTTTATCAACATTTCTTCGCCCAATACTTGTGGATCATCATCCGACATAGGAAGTGAACTTGCTGAGTCCCGCAACTGGGTTCATCTTCTACGATTGGAAGACCCGAAAACTACAAAATTTGGCAGGTGCAAACCGAGATTGCTGTTGGTCAAAGCCTAATGCTTCTTTGTGAAGCAGCATTTCTCTTGTCGAGTCGTGTCGAGTCCGCAGAAATTTCTGCTGCCAATTCCTGGCCTCCAGGACCTTGGAAGTTCCCGTGTCGCAACTGGAGGTCTCTATCCTGGCGACTTTTAGGGTCCAAGCTGATGACGTTTTCAAGGGGAAACCATGGAGGATTTTGAGTGGCTTCAAGGGGGAAAAACCTCATGGTCACTGATGGTTTTCTTCAAATTAACCAAGTTGTAATCATGATTAGTGGCTCAGAATCACCTCGAAATTGGACATAAATTGGGTATCAACCTGCAGATGGAGAAGATTTAGTGAGCCAATCCGCCGGGGGTCTTGAGATATTCCACATGAACAAAACACCAAAACTACAGTTTGAGAGGATATTCCTAAAGCACCTCTCTCTTTATAACATACCTGAACAAAGGATAACAAAGGTACAAAGTGTCTTAAGTTTCCTACTGCCTGGACATGTGGTGTTTGTTATTCAGTACAAGGTGTCCGATTCATCGTCGAGCGATGTGGAAAAACCCACGACAGATCAACCTGGGGAGTGGTGACAGCCTCTCCATAAATGTGGCATGGCAGCCTGTTAGAATAACATAAAACCCTCGAGTAAACTAAAACAAGTACCCTCTGGTAATTTAACATAGCTATGGAAAATCACCATTTTTAACGGGAAAATCCACTATAAATGGCCATTTTCAATAGCTATGTTAAATTACCAGAGGGTATGGAAAATTGCCTATTGATAGATAATTTAAGCCTGCTAAAAAGAGGCTGAAAGAGCCATCGTAAAAAAAAGTGAAATTACCAGAGGGTATACCAGTTGATGGGAGGTAACATGTCTACTCAAACTTCACACACCAATGCCTTTGATATGGAAATCCATAGATCAACATGTTTAACAGATTACTTGACGCTACCCATGAATACCCTCTGGTAAACTAACATAACTATGGAAAATCACCATTTTCAATGGGTAAATCCACTATTTCTATGGTCATTTTCAATAGCTATGTTAGTCATTACCAGAGGGTACATTCTCGCAGCAGCAAAGGCACATCCCCCGGCAGGTCCCAGACCTCTGCAGCAACGACCGGAGGCTGCGAAGTTCCTGCGTTTTGCTCTGAAAAAAACAATCAACAACTATCCCACTGGGATTATATAAGTGGGGGTTTCCAAAAATGGGGGATCCCCAAAATGGTTGGTATATAATGGAAAATCCTATTTAGATGCTTTATAACTTAGATATAAGTTGATTTATACCTCCAGTAACTATGGGATATAACTGGATATATCTATCGTATTCAAGTTGTTTTCATGGGGTGACCAAAAAACCAACAGACATTTCACGTTTGGCCCTTTGGGATTCGAAGAAAACCACCATTTTCGGGTGATTCATATGAGGCTTTTGGCTGTTTGGAACCAACCCCTTTGACAATTTGAATATCATGTCAACCCTGGATTAATAAACCCCTAGGCCTAGGCTGTTTAATTGGGAGGGTACCATAAAAAAGTATTGGATTATGACTATTGGAGGAGTACCCCCCTAATAAAACCATGGTTTAGCAAAATCCGGGCTTGACATTATGAGTGACTTGCGGATACTCATCCTGTTTGTATGTTGCGGCAATGGAATATCGGAAAGAACTGCTAGACCAAGAAACATCAGCAGTTCCATCGATTCTCTTCGTGTTACCATGAGCACCACGTTTCCTTTTACCGCCACCGGTGTGAAAAAACTGGTCACGAGTTTTGCCAAGGCGTCCCCAGGGGGGTCACCAAAAGATCGGACCAAACAGGGCCTCCGGGTCCAACATCATCATCACTTCTGGGTGTTGGCATTCCAAGCTCGCCAAGCTGTGGAGCAAAGTCAGGAGGAGCCTAGTCTTGGTGAAAATCGGCCAAAAAAAGATGATGATTCTACTCAATTTGGGGTTCCAGTTTTTGGGAGTGGGATGAGAGTATACATGAGAAACCAATGTTGAGTTCTTGGCATGAGGGCCATTTTTACATCGGTTGCATTGTAGAGACGAACCAAAAACTTCACACCAAGTATCTCCCGCTGTGGGCTGTGGGGCGTCTGACTGTCGCAAAAATCAGGCCCAAAGTGGCTGAAGGGCCAAAGGCCTTGGGCGATGCTGGTCCAAGGCTAGTTTTTGATCACCCTGAAAGAAAGTGGGCAGGCGGGAAAATCTTGGGTGGGTATGTATAAATATTATGTGTATATATATATTATATATATATATATATTTATTTATTTATCTATGTATATATATATATACATGAATATATCTGACTTCTGTGGGAAAGTCACCTTGAAGACATTTGTATAAAATAGAAATGTATCACAGAAATGTAACAGCCACTGTGGTGAAAACTCCAGATGTTCCCATCAGTTCCATCATCTGTTTCGCCATCCCGGTGATTTTCCGGTTCTTATGAGTCGCTCCCGCTTTTTGTAGCTTAAATCACGCTTGTTCTTGGTGAAGTTCCTGTGTTTTGCTACTAAACCTTCCCAATTTCTGGTTGAATTCCATCCAGCACGAAACAACAAAAAACACAAGGATGTGGACTGGTTGGTGGTTAAAAAACCATCTTGAAAAATGATGGAGTTCGTCAATGGGAAGGATTATATATCCCATATATGAAATTGATTTTTTTTAATTCATGTTTGAAACCACCAGTGGAAAATATCACCAGTTTTCCATCACCAAGCTGATCATCTGCCCCAGCCCAGCGCCTACCGCGTCTGGCATCAGCACAGCCAGCGGCCACTGCTGCATCAGCTCCCGCGCCAGCGCGCTCACGGAGGCTGAGGGCCGCAAGGGCCGCGAAGGCCACCCTGAACCGCGCCATTTTTTCGGGGGGCCACCAAGGTCCAACAGGAGGACCCTGCGGTTTTTTTTGGTTGGAAAACTAGTACGAAACCACTCAAACTTGGGTGATTTTCCGGGTCGAAGTGTGAAAAAAAGCCAGGTAAAGGTGGGAGTTCACCAGCAAAAGGCCAAGTTCACCAAGAAATTTATGGTGAATTCAGCAACAAAAACTGGAAGTTAAACTAACGCCGACCATTTTTTTCAATGGCAATTTAACCAACAAAAAGATGGGAAGCTAGCCAACAAGAGTACATAAATGATCATCGAAGGAAGTTTAGAAGTCAAACTTCCGACAATATGGACAGATGAAAAGCAGAGCAGGGCAGAGGCAGAGAGAAGAGGAAGATTAGAAGAGAGAAGATCAGAAGAGAAAGAGTAAGA
>Ga0126342_10002253_pt1 | contig 29607 bp, 27 predicted proteins | sample Cyp1metagenome_FD_92528 | JGI IMG/M metagenome (GOLD analysis project Ga0126342, IMG submission 92528) | Coral microbial communities from Lord Howe Island, Old Settlement Bay, Australia - Cyphastrea 1 metagenome | ecosystem: Host-associated > Invertebrates > Cnidaria > Coral ...
TCGTTTCCTCCGAAAGTTACAACACTGCCATCACTGCGAAGAAGTGCTGTGTGAACACAGCCTGCAGAAACTTGAGTGTACGACATTCCTTCATCCAAAGGTGGAATATGCCAACGGATCAAAACAATGTCAAACACCAAAATTATTTTGAAATATTTTTTTTGCTGTGAGAGTGTTTTCGTCAAAATTATTTTGAGGGGGGGATAACCCATCAAAATAATTTCCGACCAGAAATTATTTTGGTGATGGTTAGAGTCTATAAATCTATACATCCAACATGTTAGATTTTTGAAATTATTTTCAAAAAAAAAAATTGGAGGGTAACCCCCCCCTGAAATAATTTCATTGAGGTAGGAGGGATGAATTTCTTCAGCGCTCTGCGCAGATACGTTTCAATGCTTGTCGCTGCGTAATCGAGCTTACCAGGATCAATGCGATGGATGTATTGCGCGGCTCGGACCCCGTCTTCTATTGCTTCCTGTTTCTGGGATTGTCTTGCTGCAGCTTGCCGTGCCTGGGTCGGTAAGCTAGCTGTGAGCCTGTCCTGATTCAAAATCGAGTGCCTCGTGATCTGCGTATTCAGTGTAGAGACTTGGTTTGAAGCCCGATCGAGTCGTGAGTATGCATGGGCTGTGAGTGAGTGGGCAAATTGGCTCTGCGGAGGTGAGGGTATCCTTAGCCTGCCGGTGCCCACAATGGTTTGTGATGCCCAGCCCAATGGTTGCATCACGTTTGCCACAACACAGTCGTTGTGATGTGACGGCGTTCCGTGCGTGACTTGCAAAACGGCATCGAATGCATGGATGAGTTCAGGTGTAAGTTCACCCACAGGAACTCTATCCATGTGTTGGTGCTCAGACCATAGCATACTCCAGTCAATGTACCATTGTGTGCCCTCACCGTCAGGGAGAAAATTTGCATCCCACACATGGCTGTTGAAGTTTGCCCTGATCATGTCGGTGCCGCAATGCGCAAGTAAACGCCGTTTCAGGGGTTGCCCGCTGGACGTTGCCGACGCAATGGCAAACGTCCAAGGCTTGCGCGGGACCCCATCTGAAAACCCACGTCTTCTGGCATTCTCTCGATCTCGTCGATGGCATGTATCCAATGTTCTGGCACACCCTCATGAGGACCTGGCTCGAACTTCTGATGTGCAACTTCCGTTGCTGGTCTTGGCGCGCTGAGTGGACCTCCCGCTGGTTTTGGCAAGTTCGCGGCACACCAACCCTGCACCACCATTCGTGGATCACTTCCACCATAAAACTGTTGGCGCCTCAGCAACGCTCGCACGAGTATCGCAGCAGTCTGTCGTGTCATCGCTCCACTACCATCGGGCTTGATTGATGCATTGACAAGCAACTTGAACACTTCGGTGTCCATGGTCACCTCAATGACTTGTTGCAGTGACTCCTCAGGCATCAGCGCAATGGCACGGGACACCATTTGTCTGCTGACTGCCGAGCATGTAGCAAAGTCAATGTCGTCTCTGCTTGCCAGCCAGCGTGCGAAACAATCAAGCATGTAGCCCATTCTTTTGTCTCGGTTCATTTCCTGGAGTTCGCTGTCAATTGCATGAACCCACTCTTGCGTGAGTGCCTTGTCATTGGCGATTTGCTTGGCTTGCCCTGAAGGCATCATACCAGCCGGTTTTTGCATGGGCTTGTTCGCGTCCTCCAACATTCTGGTGCAAAGTTGTTGAAAAGTGAGGAACGTAAATTCGGTCATATGAATGTACCCACGCAAGAAAGTTTTTGCTTCTTGGGCACTTACGTCAGGTGCCTCAAAGTGGATGATCAATATGGCAGCCCTGTTCTCCTTCCACCGCTGGATTGCAGATGGGTAGTGACAATTTCGCTTGACAAGCAAGCTTGAGTCTTCCTTTGAAGGGGTTTCTTGTCCACCCATCTTCTTCGCCTCCACGCTGTAGAACATCCTCTCCGCGCTCGCACCTTGTGCAACGTCACTTGTCATCGCAGCTGCGAAGATGGCCTGACCTCTGGCAGCCATTGAGTTCATGTCATTCGCCTTGTCAGAAATGTCAGCGATGTAGATGAAGGACTCAAACAGCCTTGCTTGCTCAGGAGAAACAGCACTCCAGTTGATGGCGCTGAGCACGAAGTAGATGCGTCCACATGGTTGCATCAGGAATTCCGGCTCAGGTATGTGCTTTTCAATGAGTTTGTACACTGCAACAGAGTGTCTTCGCACACGCTTCGCCGTGAATCTGGGTGCGTCCTTCCAAGGATCCGGTGAGAGCATCCAACGTACAAGGTCAGGCATGTCGATTGTGTCAACTGCAGCCACTTTTGTGGCTTGCTTTGGCTGACTTCGCGTTTTGATGCGTCGTTGTAGTCTCTGCAATTCATCACTGCCTCCTCATGCTGTTGTTCCCTTGTATTCAAAGTTCACATTCTTGATCTGTCGTAAGTCACCTGAAAGCACCAGCACTAGACACTCTGTGTCTCTTGCGAGCAGGTTTGCATTGTCCAGGAACTTTCGTGTTCGAATGAGTGCTGCCAGCATGAAACTTTTGATGTAATGCAAACCCATCTTGGGGTACTCATCCACATGTATGATTTTGCGTTCTTTGCGTAGGCACTCAACGATTTGCTTGTCCATGGTGAAGGCGTTGCGGTATTCGTGTCTGTTGCCTCTTGTTGCTTTTGTCTGTTTCTCAAGCGTCACTTTCATCGCAAGCATCGATTCAGCTAACGATACTGCCAATGCGCCAGTTGGCGCCGTCGATGTCATCATCGGCTGGTACTCGACAACACGAGTGCGGTTCTTTTTCTCTGATTGGCCTTGCTCCATGCAGTATACCGCTGCTTTGGACACCTGGTATGTTTTGCCACTGCCGCCAACACCATCAAGCACAATTGGACGGCAACGTATGGTCAGTATAGCTCTTCAGCATTTGACACGGACGCAACTCGGTCATACTCCTGAAACAATGTCGTGTATGCCGTTGCAATCTGTATGGCGCCAGCAGCTCTAGTTTGTGAGCTGATCTCGGCAAGTTCAGCGATGTCAGCACTCTGAAGATCTCTGTCCAATTCTGTCTCAAGTAGTGCCCTGGCAGTCCTTGTCCACGTGTCCGCTTGCCTGACATACCAATCTCTTTCACCTTCTGTGATTTTGAGGTCAACATAAACTTCTGGCTGGTCACCTACGAATTTGGCATCGAAGTCGCCACACGTCGAGCAGCCATTGCATAGACGAGCAACAAAGTCATCTGTGGTGCTCGCACCTGCAAGGATTGGCAGTTCATCATCATCCTTCTCTTGGAATGCTTTGCCTGCATCGGCTCGCGAGATTGCACTTGCCGTTGCAACTGCCTGAACTGCAGGTTCATCTTTTCCTCGCAACGTTGCCGTGTAACTTTCAAGTCCTGCAAAGCTGAGGTAGTCAGCACGTTGCTTGTCTGCCATGCTGGCCAGTGCGTTTGTGATTGTATCAATGGACTCCTCATGGGTCAGTGGTGGCCTAAGCAACGTGTCCAGCAGAATTGGCATGAGCATGGGCTCCTCGTCACCAAGCACGCATGATGCCAACTCCCTCCACAATCTGACATTTGTCTGTTGATAATTCTGCACATAAAAGTGGGGCCCTGTCAGATGTTCGGTGTTGAGGCTCAACATGTTGTGTTCAGTTGCCAGCACTCAATTGATGGCCCAATCCGACCCAGAAACTCCCTGTTTGGTTGCATGTGTGCCATGGGAAATATCACCTCTGTGACAACTGCGAGATCCGTGTTCTTGGGCGTGCTTACAATTGTGCATATCGCCTCAACAAATTCTGTAGTGAACATCTCACCACTGCCATCTTGTGGTTGAAAACACACCAACTGCAAAGGCAAGCTCATCTTTGCTTTGTCCCTCACAGAGATGTACTCTGAGCCATCCCATGGCGTTCGCAGCAGCCGTGCAGGTAGCAGCTTGGCTAGCTGGTCACGTGCCTCTCGTATCTGTATGCAGTCGCTGCAGTGCCTGATGCAGTCCTTTGTGGTTTCCTCAATCAAACGAGCATGTCTGGAGATCAGAGAAACATATTCTCCGGTGCTCGGATCGAAGACAGCTGTGTCCATCACCAGCACCCTAAGTGCATTCTCAAGCTTGTTCACCCCGTCAAGGCCTTCAACAGTTTGACCAATCCGGTCAGCATGCTTGTCAAGTACCTTGTCCAGGTCATTGCCTTCATGCACGTTGAGCTTCGACTTGCTCATCACCTTTGAGTACAGCTGTGCCAGCCTTTTGAGATCGCCTGCCAGTTCGATTGGGCCCACGAGGCCGCCAAAATTGTGCAGTGCCGTACGCACTGATTGACGCAGGTCCACGCCTTTTGCAGGCGCAAATGGCACGAGCTCTCTTTCCAACTCAATGTTGCGGCAAACAACTGCAGTGAGCGTGAATAGCTGCCAGATGAACCATTTTATGAGCTGCTGCTCGCTCAGGTCAAGGAAAGCTTCCCTCGCAAGGGTGTGCACACAACCTGGCATGGCCTTCATGAAATAGAGCGGGCCTGGTTGATCCTTTTCTTCGAACTTGTTGAGCAATGCAGCTGCCAACTTCTTTGGTGTGTCCTGACTAACGGCTGGGCATCTCGCATGCAATGTTGCACGCAGATACGCCTCAACTGTATGCTCCGTCAGGTGCATTTGAGCGCCGCCGAGCACACGTGCCATGACCTCCTCTTCTTGACTCAAGATCAGGCGAACCGCATTCTTGTCCTGCTTTTCTTCCAGTAGCTTGCGCTGCGCATCCGTTGGCACAAACAGTACTTGCAACGCGGGCAAGGTGTCACAAGCTCGTTCTGTCTCTGCACCCCACCTTGTCAATCTGCCTGCATGCTTGAGCACATGCAGCCTCGCACACATTCAATGGCCTCCTCGTCGTCCTTAAGCACATACGGCACAGGGCATGGGGCGACAGTGCCTTCCAACTCTGTTGGTGGCCAAGCTGAAATGTCCACATCATGCAAGATTTGCCTGAGCTGGGCAATTGACAGAGCAAGTCTCGGAGCTGTAAGCAGACCTGAGCGCGCAACTAGTGCACGCAGTGCCTCGCTCCCCGTGCTCGATGATGCTGGTTTGATGGTGTCTACTTCACCATGCTGCATCTTTGGGACCACGTTGAGCTTCCTGGCGAGGACAATATCTGCTGTTGCATGCAGAAGGTTGAACTGAGAGGATGCCCCTCCCGATTTCGCTGGCTCACCTATCACGGAAACGTGCAGTATGACAAAATCCTGTGAGGATGTCGCAATGCCAGTGTCGACGTTGATGTCCCAGAAGCCAATGAATCGCACTGTTGTGTGCACTCCAGTGGTCACAGTGAGCAATACGCTCGTCCCTGTAGCGTACGCACGATCGCCCAGCTCTGTGACCACGTCCTGTATTGATGCGGTTGCCACTCGTGCTTGCGTGAACCGTCTGGTGAGCATAGCCACTTCCAGATTGCACCGCTCCGCACCTGAATCAGAAACTTGCACCCTACAAGCTCCTTCAACAAATGGCTGAACTGTCTTTTGCTCTGCGGAGGCGAGGTTGTCTGTGACAAAATAGGCAGTCTCCAGCAGCTCTGGTTTTAACAGCAACTGCATTCTGTCGGCCAATTGCGTGAGCCAGCGCAAGGCTTTTGTTTGCCAACGGTTGATGTCCATCCTCGTGTCAAGCTCGCGCAGTTCTTTCTTTGTGTACAAGCCGTCCTCCTGCATCTGTGTCCATTCCTTTAGATCTGGCGCATCCAGGCTGGTTGGAAGGGCTTGCAAGATGTTGCCAGGTATCGAATGCATTGTGCAAGAGCGAGTACTAGCACGCATGATTGCAAGGCATGTGCAAACAACAATGGAGTTGCAACTAAAAGCTTCACGGAACTTGTTCTGGAGCTCCTTCAGTGAACGAGAGTCTGGTGCGACACTTGTGATTGCGGTGGGCAAGATGTTGAAGAACAGATCCAACAAACGTATCGCACCATGCAACTCATCGTGATTTGTGGAATGCTTGATCACGAAGAATATCTGCTCCAGTATCGCATTTTGACATTGCACGGGCATGTTCGCCACGTCTTGTTCAGACATGATCCTCAAGCAAATCGTGCAGTCGGTCACCATTGCCAACACCATTGAGCGCTTGTTTGCCTGTGAGCTCAATTGTGAGTGGGCTGCCACAGCCCACTGTTCAAGCTTGCCTGAGTTGATGTCATGTAGCTGAGTGAGCGCTTCAAGCATCTGCAGTGTCTTGCTCGCGGCTTCTGGGGCAATCGCAAAAGCACTCTCCAGGAGCTTCTGTGACTGTCGTAGGCCCACAATGTCTGTCGCTCTTATAGGGCCTGGCACAAGGCGCAAGCATCCACGATTGGGCTCACATGGCATCTCAATATGGGGCATACATGTTGTCCGTTGAGTATTGTCGCCTTCGTACAATTTCAGCAGCAGCTTGATGACATGGGGCGCCACATTGCCATACCTCTGCGCAAATGCACCACTCGCATTAAGTAGTGATTGTACACTGCACTCTTGCGGCTCCGTCTTTGCAAGCAGCGCATGAAGCAGTCCAATTGTTCTGCCAAGTACGGAGTTCACTTGATTCGGCAAGATGTGTTCTTGTTCAACAGGTGCCTTCTCCGGCTTTGATGCCTGTGTGGTGAAAAGTGTAGGCACATTGCCAGCTCGTCGCTCCCGTTCATAGGTCGCTGTCACCTCTTTGAGTTCAATCTCATCAAGATGATCAGTGATCATCTGATCCGAACGCATTCCCGTCCACTGCAGATTCCACCAATTGCGCAGACGGGGTACGAACCCCAATGTCCGTTGGTGTGCCTCCAATTTTGCTTTCGCTTTCAGCCCTTCATCCTTTGCATCCTCAACGTCCTGTTTGAGAAAGAACAGTTCTCGTGAGGTGGCATGAAACATACCACCAATGGCTGTGCTTGATGCAGCCTCCGGGCAGCTGGCATGAAAGAAAGCAGCACGTTCATCTTTTGCCATGTCCTCTTTCCAAGAGTATGCCAAATCACGCAGACAGGCAATGAATTCAAATGCAGCTTGTGCCTGGCCCTTGGAAATGACGCCTGGGTTCAGCTTTGCTCTGGCAGAGAATCCCTTTCCCACATCAGTCTATGGCGTTGTGCTCACTAGCATCATCATCATACAAGCTCCGCTAATGGCAGCCGAGCAAGGCTGGTGTTCGTGTGTTGCGTGATTGATGGAGCTCAGCACAGTAGCTGGCGGAGCAGAAGGCTGTGGAAACGCAAATGGCGCTGCGGGACCACTTGGTGCAGATACTACAAACTCCAATCCACCACACAATCCAGATGTCACATCCTGCACGGAGGATTGCATTTGAAATGGTTCAGCAAACATGCTATTCGCATTACGCTCTGCGTTTCGCATTCTCGCATCCAACAATGCAGCATTGTACCGCAAACCAAATGAGCTTGCCATGGACTCCCAAGGTGCGGGTTGAACGTCAATGTCTCTGACACGTCGCTGGCGGTCCAAAAGTGCATCACTTGCACTGCTCCAGGCCTGTGCGCCTGTGGCAAACTTGGCAGCGCAAACCTCTTGCAGGAACCCCTGAGACTCTTCGGGCTCGAGTGAGCGAAAATGAGCATAGGCTGTACCACTCACAAGCACAACGCCCTGGGTGATAGCACGTGCTGCACTTTGGGTGGCGATCCATTGGTCAAGAGGCAAATCACCAGTTCTCATGAACCGTGTGAGAGCTTCTGCATCCGATGCGGTCAGCGTGAGTGTGCATAGTTTCCAGAAATTCAAACTGATGGGAATCGTGTGCAGATTCCTGGTCTGCTGTGGAAACTACATCGCTCTCGGAGGCGTCACAAAATAAGAAGAGATCATCATTGGCGCTCCCGCTTTCTTGATCTCTCTGCTTTCAGGGTCATGTGAAGCCACGATTGATGTCTAGCAAATCAGTGAGGAGCCACACCCAATTGTTGGGTGGTGCCCATGTGGCAACCCGATTGTGATGGCCACATCATCTCAAGCAGAGGCCTCACAAAATATGCTTCGACCTCCCGCATTGGTGCGCCTGCATCGCGCTGGTTGCTCTGTATCAATACGAGGCCGAAGTCTTCTGACAACACCTCGCCGGAAGGGCCCACTTCTGGTTGAATCAACCCACAGCACCACAGACTGAGGTCAAGAATACGCTGGGTTCTGCGCTGCCTTGCATCCATGTAGGTCAACGACAATCTTGTTTTGCTTGCTTCATCGGCAAAATCTCGGAACTCCTTTCTTGAGAGCACACGACGAAATCTTGGCGGACACACACAATCAAACAGCTTCAATAGCTTCGCCTGCAACAGAGCGGGATGAAAGTGGATGGCTATGACCTTTGCACCAGGAGCATAATGCACCAGGGATTGCCTCCACACGAGACTGAATTTCTCAAACCCTCTTTCACTCACAATGGTGTCATACAATGGCACACCTGCCTGCATCGCCATTATTTGTGCGGCGTCAACGTCAGCAGCGCCATTTGGTAGCACCAAGAGATGCACCTGCACGTTTGCGATCAAGTACAGCTGGTATCTCACATTGCCAAGGGCTGGTTCCAAATAGGCCTGGGATACATCTTGGAACAGCTGTCTGAATGCTCCTGCCAGTGGTAGCGCTGGGTTTGCAGCATAAAATGCAGCCCTTGTTTGCCATTCGCTGCTAAGCTGTGGTGCAAACGGCACCATCAACGTGACGTTGAGTGGACCCATGATGAGGCTCTGCTGTCTGAAAGTTGTCAGCACAAACTCAGATGTTTGAGCTCTAGCCGCAGGCATCAGTATCGAAGTTGCCTCTGATGCCAAACTCTAGCAGCTTTGTCTTGAGTTCCTGATGTGCCAAAGAGTGCAGAACATCAAAAGCTAGAAAGTCATCTCGACACTCCAATCGCCAATTGGCATCTGGCAGTAATGAGTGCATATCTGTGATCACTCTGATATGACCGGTGACTGGCGCCGCAGCTGCCGGTAAACGGATTGCATCATCCAGCAGCTGTGCCTGGTGCGCAACCACCTGTGCTCGAATTGCGGGATCAACCACATGCTGGGGATCGTCCCGTAAGCTATCCTCAGCGGCATCCGTGAAAAGTTTTACCGCTGTGGACCGTAATCGCACGGTTTGCATGCTGGGGGCTTGCACCAGCCCGGGGGCCGGCGCGGGCTCCCACCCACACTTGAGCCAAAATGGCTACGGAAACCACCAACCAGAGTATTAACATGTCATAACCATCCAATGATTGGCGACCCGGGTCGGCCTGGACCTGCTGCGTCGCAGCCTGGCGTTGATGGAGTGATTCGTATCGGAAACCATGGAAGTTTGCCCAGTAAATTGAAAGATAATAGGGTTCCACCATAAAATGTATAACTGGTTGGTGGTTGACCTACCCCTCTGAAAGATATGAAAGTCAGTTGGGATGATGATTCCCAATATATGGAGAAAAAAAATGTTCCGAACCACCAACCAGATAAAATGTTCTCTTCATCCAAGTCTGCGACAACAGGCTTGTATAAGCAGATTCAAGCACGAACATGATGGTTTTATTCAATAGAACTCGTTTGGGGTCCACTGATGCCCCATTTTTTCATATATATATATATATATACCCACATCACATATGTCCCCGATTTCACAGATTCTAGCCCTGATGACGTGTGCTATTGACTGTTGACAGCACCATCAGCAGAGGTTCGTGGAAATGGTTTGTTGTGAACTAACCAGATGACCATCCCGTGTTTAAATGTTGATACCCGGCTGGTCATATGGTAGTGTGTCAAAATCTTGTACCTGTGGTGAACATCAAAATAGCTGGTAAATGGATGTTCATCCCACTAAAAATGGTATTAATAGGTATTGATCCATAGCCATATGGATTTCTCTGAGAACCCAAAAGAAAAATGCCGGGGAAAAAACCATGAGGATCAACGCCATGGGAGTTCGGGACAATCTTCAAGCCATAGCCGCCAGAGCCTCCCACTTTTCCCGGAGGAATGCGTTGAAAACTGGTAAAAAAAACCATGGGTTTCTGATGATTTGCCCCTCAAATCCATCCACGGACATTCATCCGGGAAATTTGATGGTTTTTTTCACCACGCATTGAACATGTCCGGGGCAAACTTTCTATGGTTAGTTGGACAGTGAAATCCCATGTTTCATGGTTCAATCCCCATTTTTCAGTGACTGATTACCTGATGATTTGGGCTGCCAACAGCTCGTTATGCCTCTGTGGCAGGCGGCTGCGAGGCAACACCTAGCAGCTTGAAGGGAAAAACTGCAGGAAACCCCGGGTTCCAAGCCCTCAAATTACACCACCCCCAGAAAGAAGATGTAGAATCCTGAAAAATCTCACCAAAATAAAGATAAACTTAATAAACTTGCCCTTATCGATCTTTTTGGAAGGTTACTCATACAGGATGTTAGATTTTTAGTTCCACCGTGGGAGCTCTTGCCACCAGCGAGTGGAGTTTCATCGACTCAAATGAGCTGCCCTGATAACTTTTTGGATGCAAGTTTCAAAACGCAAATCATTGGGTTTTCAAGGAATTGCACCAAAAAAATCAGATATATAATATATATATATATAAAGTAATTTTGTAAACATAATACTTGGTTGAAATCCAACCCATTTCTGGGACGTATATGAAATTCAACAGTTTTGGGTTGATCCCATTAGATTTATATAACCTAACACTGGTCCAAAAGCTGTCGTTCCATGGAGCCGCAAATAAAATGTGACCCTGTCAAACCACAAAATGTGCCATGGATACTTATGCCACTCCATATTTATAGACTAGTGTGAAGAATTCAAGAAGAAGATGCTTGAAGGTGCATCAAAACCTCCAAGAGCTACCCGGCCTGGTAAACATACATAGATAGCTATTGAAAATGGCCATAGAAATAGTGGATTTACCCATGAAAATGGTGATTTTCCATAGCAAACTGTTAGTTTACCAGAGGGTTCAATACCGACCAGGTGGGATTTTTGACTTGGGAAACCCCGACCGTAGATTTAATCTATGGTGCCTTACCCGACCTAGATTTTAAAAAAAAACAACAAAGGATAGCTAAGTTGGTTTAGGTTACTGGATTCACTATAGGATTTGTGGTAGACATATACATATATATAGATATATATGATATATCGAACTAGATCAAAGAGTCATAAACCAAGAAACATGTTCACTCGGGGCACCACCATCTTCTGCTGAATAAAATCTCAGAGCTCCACGTTTTGTCTATGATAAACCCATCTTTCTTCAGAAAGTCACGCCACGGGGGCCCCATTTTACCACGTTTCTGGAAATACAGCAAAACGTAAGATGGGACATTTGCGTGGATTGTTTTGCAAGTCGTGCAATATCTCACATCATAATATGACAGAACCATGTTCTTTAAATGTTGTTTGTTTATATTTCAGAAAGGGACGTTGTGGAGAGCTGGAAAGAGGAATGGACACATATGGGTCAAGTGTTGGATTAATATATTGCTACTAAGTTTTCTGCTTAGTTTTTTGTTTTCCTTTCTTGCTTCTTCCTCGAGACCTCTGGAAACCCTAAAACTATGGTTTTTACCTTCTAGACCCCTCCCTGAGGGGGGGTGGCAAAAAAAAACAAAAATATATATATATATATATAGTTTGTTTTTTCTCTTTTTTTTCGACCCCCCCCTCCGACCCCGAAAGGCTGCTACTTCCGAGAGACCTGAAGACTTAGCTTTCTTTACGCTCATCAATTTACTATCTGACCAGATTGACTGGCCAGAATCAATTCGATTCATTCCAGCCGGACGTTCTAATCGGACAGTTAGACTGACCGTCTTGCCGGACCATCTAGCCGGACGTCGCTCCGGACAGTCTGGCTGAACGGTCTATGCACTGCTTACGAAAAGAAATCGCCATCATCAGCTAAAAAAATATAGTTTTGACAATGTTGCAGACTTATTATCCTTAAACTAATGCTAACTACAACCCATCTCATCTTGGATGAGGCCTTTCCATCATGTGTTTATAACATGTTTTTCTTCAATGCATAGCAAGGACATGCTAAGTAACAAAAAGCATGACACTACGTCTTGGGACCATGTTGTCCAACTACAAGGGTCATCGCATGATATTCAAGAATGGCAAGAGAAGAAACAGTATGAAGAGCAATATATATATATGTATATACAGTATGTATGTATTATATGTTCACAATAACCATCATCTATTTAAAAGAATACTACATTCATCATGCCCAGAAAATAACATATTTATTTGGATAAGTAAACTTGAATAACTATCTACAGTCGTCCCAGGGAAGTAAGCAGCTATCATATACGTTTCATAATTGGCTTGGCCAATATACTCTCATTGAGGTCTTTGGGTAGACCACCTCGACATTTATTGGTCAGTTTAAGCTTGATTTCAAACAGAGCCACCGATAGTGCTGCAACTTATCAATGCAACAAACACAAGATGGCAACCCATGACATAGTGCAATGATTACCTATATTGATTATTGCATGGTGATTCAAAAGATAGCTGGCTAAGGTCACCCTTGCTAGTATCTTCACCTTATAGTATCATTCAGAAAATGTGTTTAAAAAAAAACAGTATTTTTTCCTTGGTAAGCAGGTGTTAGCATGAGTTTTTGCAATCGTCCCGTTTCACTGTTATGATAGAGCTGCTCCTTGCCATGGCTGTATGAATCCATATCCTTGGCGATATTTTCTGTTTCGATTACACTGTCCACAGGCTAACCAACTTGGTTGATCAGTGCATTCACACAGATTTTGATTTCAGCATTATCTTTCCATATTCTTTTCATGCTGGCTGGAAAACATTTGCATAGCACAGCATGAAAATAACACAATACAACTCACTGCCCTGCAGGCTATTGGCAGTGAGGGACATACGTGACATATGCAATTTGACAAACCATGATGGTCTGTGTAATGCATATGTATGCTCTCTGCTGGTGCAGCTTGTGTGTGCAGCTTGGATGTGACACTATTGATCGGTTCACAGTTTGATTCCATGGCTGGCTTGCAAGAGAAAGATGTACATGGCAATGCCAAGTTCAGGTTGACTCCACTGACAAGAGCACAAATGCATACAAATTTGATTGCCACAGGTTTTTGCATCAGACTAAGTTTCTGGAATGGGTGTGCTTGTGATGGGTTGAAGATGATCACTGCTATGTGCATGTAAGATTGATTTTGCCATGATGTTCTATGATTGGGTACAAGTGATCTTACATATTCCATGTGCACCAAAACGGCGGAAAACATGGGTTTGCACTGTGTATACGTGAGAAGAGTTATTTGCTCCATGCCTTTCCATGATCACTCTTAGTTTGTGATGGAATTTGCAATTGATTACAAGACTTGGTAGAGCCATTGAAATCTGACCTCACATGTGTGTTGTTCATTTGTGGCCCCTGTGATTCATGCCAACTATGTTGATTCACATTGGAGAATCCTGGGGCAAAACCTGAGTAATCTTGTGAGGCTTTAACCTTTGATGTAACTTTTGCAACTACAACTGCTTGCATCCCCTGCAATGTGACAAGGCTGTACTTCAATGTTTGCTTCTAGAAACCACCGCCAAATCTAAGCAATAGAAATAACAGGTGTATGAAAAATTGCTATGGTGATGTCAAAACGGGCACCTGTTCAACATATAGGTTCACATGTTTATGTCATTAACCATTCTTGGGTATTGAAACGCAAGGGTGTTCTGTATATACATATGTTTTTGTCTATAATCATATGAAGAGACAAATACTGATGTGTTGCTACTTGCCATGGGTCTACTTGTATAATCTGCTTTGGTGAAAGAAGAAAACTGTTTGGAACCGTGGATATGGGCCCTACCTCCACCCCTTGTTTGCTTTTTTAAAACTTTACAGAACCAAATTAAATACAAAACAAATAACAATGCAACTAAAACAAGTAATACAGAAGATATTGAAGAATATCAAGAAAAAAAGGTTATGAGTATAAACAAACATAAACTATCAAAAAACATCGCAAAACACTGTAAAAAGGGGGCCCACAGCGTTACACTCTCCCTTCCTTGGTTCCCCCCTACCAGGTTACCTCAACCAACCCCCGGTCCTTGTAACGCAGCTCTGGCCCGTTTAAAGCCACTCGATTTTTGTGGCTCCGCCTTAGGCGAAAAACCAAGGTGGAGATGTCTTTGTGCATGACCATGCTTATCTATAGTGTATATATTACCTATATGTTTATTATATATATATAGTATCATTATAATTGTATATAACTATTAATTATGTTTTGGAGTCTTGACCATTTCAGTGGTTGTCTCTTTCTTTTTGCCTCGTTTCAAAAATTGCGTTACCCCCTGGTTCGGTTTGTCGCAATTTCCCAGGTTGCTTCCTACGATTTCATCGGTTGGCTCAGCTGGCCCTTGCGAAGAATGATGACAGGCTGGGACTCAACTCCGAATCTGAGATTGAAAATGATGGGGAAAAAAAAACATGGTGAAAACCCTAAGTCTCCTGGTCTGATCCTCCTGAAATCCCCATTGAAAACGGTCATAAATTGATTGCCTCAATTCATCCCCTGCGGAATCGATCCGAATCGATCTATGTCTTTGATGGTCTCCTGGCTCTTGGGGTCATGGCTGTCTTCGGTGCCTTGCTCTTCCCCCAGCCTTTGCCTTTCGCTCTACCTGCGGGCGGAGGTTTTTGAAAGTGATCACCATTTGGGTTTCCTAAGTCATGGAGATACCGCCAATTCATCCAAGTCATTGGACCAATACATACATATATATATATATTATATATAGATAGATTTATATATATATATATTATATATATATATTATATATATATATTATATATATACATGCATATTACTATATACATATTAATATATCATAATTATATCGTATTGAAAGCCATAGTGACTTGGGGATCCCCCATTTCAAGAAGTCCCTACTTCCAGCCACAACTCATCCACCCATCGACCAACGGCCTTTGAAGGCCTCCGGCTTAAAAGCCGGCTCAAGTTGGATGAACTCTTCCGGAACGGCTGCCTGAGGATGCCATGATGCCATAAATCATGATGGGTCCATGCTGTTTAATCTGGTAAACCCAGTACTGCCACCCCAAATGGCCCACTAATGCTGCTAATCTGCATGGCTGGTTTTTAGGCTATCCTCACAGCTTCATGGCCCTCTGTTTGAAGGTTACCATAGGTTACCCCAATTTGAGGTGATCTACCATCACCCGACAAGGTGAGATCGCCTGAAAATCCTCGGGTGGGCTGGGCATCTCGGGCATCTCTGCCTTGCGCTGCTGTTTTTTGTTTTTGGTCATTCCATCACTTGAAATTCCCCAAAAATCCTATGGTCGTCGAACATGGGGAAATCATCTGTAAATGATGGACTTTCCAGCCAAGTTTGATTGCTGGAGGGTAATGAGCATGCGAACTGGTACGAAAATGGAGTGATGACCATCCCCATTGTGGCCAAAGAAGTGGTATGACGTCAATTGCGGATTTTGATGACACGTTTCATTGGGGTGTTACCATTTGAGTAGCAAATTATCACTCTTTGGGGGGTACCCCTAATTTTAATCAACTGGGGTGTTCTAATCTGGGGTTGACATTACACAGTGGTAAACCGCAACAACAGGGGATGTTTGCTTGGTGTGGATCTCGAATTATCTATCATTATCTCAGTTTGCTTTTTGGTGATAAATGAAAGAAGACAGGGATGTACCGAATGATTCTTTTCATCCTTTGTCATCCATTCCCGGACCCCTGAATTTTTGCCACCGTCCCAAAATTCTCGGAAGTACCCTCCATGACTTCCCGACTTCCGAAACATCTGGTTGGTGGTTGACCTACCCCTCTGAAAAATGATGGAGTTCGTCAATGGGAAGGATTATCCCATATATTATGGAAAATAAAATTCATGTTGGAAACCACCAACCAGTAATCCGTGTTGACTGACTTAGCGAAAGAAGAAAGTTGTCTCTCAAAAAGCAGGTCCAAAAAGCATCCCAATCTCATCCTCCCAGACCCTGCTATGTCATTCAATCTCATCGAGAAAAAAGACTGCTGTTTCCTTGAAAAGAACATTAAAAAAAAACACACACAATTTTCAACAATTATAGGTATCAAATGTGTCAAATGACATCAATACTATGGCTACCAAAACATCAATTACCATAGACAGCAATATGGGTTACCAAAACATCGATATTGGTTGCCGAAAAAAATCAACGGTATCCCAGCTATGGAGATTTCTAGGTCAACCAATCGATCAGCGAGAGCGACCTCAGGCTCCAGGGCATCTCCTGCCTGGGGTGAAACCGGAGCTCCATCGCATTTTGGAAGCACAAAATATGGGTGTGTCTGAAAATAGTGTACCCCTAAACCCAATGGTTAATGATCATTATCCCTATTAAATGGCTATAATTGGGAATATACCCTATTTTCAGACAAACCCATATGGAACTTCTGGAAGAGGGACCATGAAAATTTCATAGGGACCCTTTCTTAACACCAAAGCTTTGGAGGGACCGGTTTTGTTGTGGTTTTTCTTGAATTTGGAAAAGCATGGATCTTTCAGCGGTGTAAAAACCTCATGACCGGCCCGTGTCTGAAAGAAGCCCATCTGCTGTTGGGTCGGAAGTTTCTAACCCAAGTAGAGGCACCTAATAGTTTCAACCAGCCAAACTGGCAATTGAACCAAGGAACTCATTTATATAACCAACTAAAATATACTAAAATGGGTATTTATCCGAATCGATTTGAGGGTTGCTTGGTGTCTCAATCTTCAACCGATGTAGTTCTGGTGACCTAAAGATCTGAAATGATGTGCTGAACTGTCCCAGTTGTTCAGTTGAACCTTATAGGCAAGTTAACATGAACAAACGAACTGGATAGATTGGCCCAGGGTCACCGCACCGTGCGGAGGAAGGGCACTCTCACCGGGGGCAAGGACGCCTTTCAGCGGGGGGAGGCCTGGTCCCCGAAATGGGGCCCCCAATTGAAACCTGGAGATCAATTAATAGTTGGAACCTCAAAAATGTTAAAAGTTGAAGGAACATGGCTAAATACATCCACTGGCCAAGGCTTCCAGAGGCCTTGGAAAAACTCTGCTATTCTAGCATGACACCAGAAATCAGCTGGCCAAGCTCTGTTTCCACACTCAAATTAGGCACCCCAGACAAGCGAATTTGTAGCTTAGGAAAAATACATCAACGCAAACAAGTATATATTGTATATACTGTATAGATGGTATGCAAAAATGAGTTGTTGTCCAATGTTCCTAGTGGATACGGCTGATCATCTTTGGATTCCAATGTTAGTTTTTGCCGAATCCCCTCTTCGTTTTTCTCCAGTTTTTCCAGTTAAACTTCAGCCAATTTTTTCGTCCCAAATCCACTTTCGTCCCCGAGTATTCCATCGTTTTCCCATATTTTGCCCGAACTGCTCGTTGCCCCGAAAAGAAACATCCACGCTGCCTCCAAACGCTGGCACAGCTCTGCCAAGCGCGGGATCTGCCGACAGCCCTTTAGCAAGGCTACGGCCTGGGAGGGAGCCAAGGGGGAACTCAATGACTTGACCGATTTCTTGTTAGGAATATGGATACCCTGAATGTACCCTCTGGTAAACGTTTACATAGCTATGGAATTTTCACAATGTTTCATGGGAAAATCCACTATAAATGAACATAAATGAACATAGCTATTGAAAATGGCTATAAACTATATAACAGTTTGCGAACTGGAAAATCACCATTGTTCATTTCGGAACATCCACTATTTCGACTGGGCAATGTTCAATATGTAAGAAATTACCAGAGGGTAAAGCACCTGAGGTTCCAGGCGGTGGCTTGAAGATCCTTCTGCTTGGGCCTGGCTTCGTTGAGGCATCATTCCAGTGAGGTCGTGATCCCCCAGTGATGGTAAACCCAGGCCAGGGACGGGCCCAAGAAGTGCACTTCGGATTGACCGGAAGCGATTTTTGTCGTTGAACGAGCACGAAAAAAATGTCCGTGCTCTTTTTTTTCCATCTTTTCTGGTAGCAACTGTCTGATCTTCTCCGATATAATTGTCCAATATGTTACGTTTTTTTTCCAGTAAATCCATGTACCCTCTGGTAATTTAACATAGCCATGGAAAGATCCACCATTTTTAAGTTCGGTAAACCATCTATTTCTATGGGCCATCTGTACCATGGCTATGTTAGTCATAACCAGAGGGTAAATCCCACTTAAGTGGCGATTTTCGTGGCAACATCTTCCAGCTGGGCACGGCTGCCCAATGGCGCCTAAAGGGTGCTGCAGCGCTGCCCAATGTCTGAGGCGCCGCGGCAAGCACTGCCTCGGCGAAGAGGCAGCGCAAGCGCTGGATGGGAGGTTTATTGGTTGGTTTATTGGTTTATTATGGTTTATTACATATATATAATATATAATATATAATATATAATATATATATATATATAATATATAATATATATATATATAATATATATATATATAGAGAGAGAGATATATAATATATATATATATATATGAAAGATCAATCCCAATAGTTTGCCATACAATAGATTGCAATCAGCGGCTTATTACATAGAGTTCGTGATATAAAATAATAGGAAACATGTTTTTTGAATGGGTTTATACCTGGCTTATAATCAACCAGATGTCCATTAGATCCAAGCAACCTTTTTACAAATGGGACTTGGGTGGTCTACCCCAAAAGTCAAAATCCAAGTCATGGGCTTTTGATAACCGCCATCAATGGATTGATGGTAAGGTAATGTATGTAATGTTTTCTTGGGCCAAAAAAAAGAAGAAAACACATGTGGTTTTCCTTCCGTTTTCCTAGCCCAATGCTTGGAGGTCTCCGCTCATTTTCGCTTGATCCAATTCTGGGAGGCGGGTCGTTTCAGAGGCGGAACTGCAAGAGTTTAGGCGTTTGCCAATGGATTACGCCAAGGTGGAACCCCAAAAAAACTCGTTTCCAATAGGACAATCTGCAGCGGAAAAGGTAGCACTAAGCAACCCTGGGCTCACACGAAAACGGGCAGGGCTACAACGGTCATGTTTACAACCATGTACCCCTAGAATCCCCTAAAACAACCACGTGGCAACTAGACAGGGTTCAGAATCCAGCACAATCCGTTCACTTTTTGTAGTCATTTTTAGGCATGCTGGGGGATCCCTGCGATGGGAACCTTCTTCAGGGCACAGATCACTGGCAAATGCTGCATGAGAACCTTGGGAGGGCACCATTCCTACACTGCCCCTGCCCAGGAATCGGGGAGGTCCTGTCCATTTGTAATTGCTATGTCTATGTGGTTACTTGTCAACTGGATAATCTATTTCTTCATCATGTTTCGGAAATTGTTTCTACAATTTTCTACATATAATCTAGACACATGGTCATGGCACAAAAAAACAGTTGTTCCATGCAGTGCCCAAAAACCCTCTGCCATCCCCATAGCTACTGGTTGCTGCGAATCCCGGCATGGATCAAACCATATTCCTACTATCCCGGGCCAAAGCGTCGACCAACCGGCTGTACAAAGCCTGAAAAACATCTGCGGGTGAAAAATTGGTCAATTCCACCAAAATGTCAACGAGATACTACTAAATTGCTAAGTCTATAGAGAATCCCCCAAAAGAATGAGATGGTTTACAAATTCTTGGAGAAATTGCAAGACCTGCCCAGTCCATCTGTTTTTGCCCAGAAGCCGTCGGCACGCCTTCGCACACGAAGACCACCGAAGCCTACGACGCTTCGGAAGTTCAGGGCAGTTTCGTGGGTTTTTTGTGTTTCTTTAACGGGATTTTACATGAGTTATACAAAAAAAGAAAATGAACCCACTATATCCTCAGAAATTGGTCAGTTTATATCCCTCACTGGTTGGATAAACAGATTATAAACATGTGTAAACCTCTCAAAAACCCGACAGGTAAGCCATCAGTAGGGTTTACCCATGGCAGTCATAACCCCAGCGACTCGGCTTGAAAGATATGTCCAACAATAAAAGGCTTCAATTTAGAATCAAGACAATCTGATGCTTGTCCCATTATCCCAGCTTATCCCATATATATATATTATGTATATATACACATACATATCCCATGATTGGTTCGCCTCATTATCTACCCATAGCCTTCAACCATGAAACCAGCATGAAACCGTGCGTGCCCGTGCCCCGCCTGCTCCTTCTCCAGTGCTTTGACCGTGGCCTTCACGCCAATGGCGGCCAAACCTGGTGACCCAGAGATGGTGGGCCACACTAGGTCTCTTTTTGTGGGTTTTTTATGGATAACATTGGGATTTCTATGGATTTAGCAACCAAAAATATGGAACTTCTATGGAATAGCCTCGAAATAGCCTCGAAATAGCCTCGAAATAGCCTCGAAAATTGACCATTGTTTGACACCCACTGGTCAACAGTTTGCTGGAAAATCACCATTTTCTTTTCGGTCAATCATCGAACTAAGTGGGTCATGTTCCATAGCGAACTGTCAAATTACCATAGTGGGTATATGATGGTATCTGGATTTCGTTTCCAGAATGGGAACTGGAATCTGTATTTATGATGTGTTGACAAATTTATGATGGCTGAGTTGGTTTCTGAATGCCTACGCGACTTCTATGGTTTGCAGTAGATACATCGAACTAGATCATGGGGGTTTATCAACCCAAAAAAAAAGTATTATCATGTATTATCCCTTTATATGGGTATGTAATCCCCAAAAATAGGACTCTTGAACGCTGCTCGAGTTGTGCCTTTCGCGGTGGCTGGATGGACATCTTTCACATCCTTGGCGGCCAAGCGCAACCTCGAATGGCAGGAGGATTGGGCTGCCGGGTGTTCAGCTTAAAATCTTTCTGGAAATTTCTACAAGCTTTGCTGAATCTTGGGGGGTACTATCCAATTTTTTGGACACCAAAAAAAATCATGGGGAGTATCCTGAAAAATCAGGTCATGTACTGCATCTGGAGACCACATGGGTCAGCGGCAGGAGTTGGATGAAACATGCCATGACATTCCACTAGGCAGATTCAGGAATGAATGCTGCACATAAAAAGAAAATCATACATGGTGAACTGGTTTTCGGAAATGTCTGAACTCTTTCTTTTGGGCCTTTGCCCAATGTTAAGGACCCAACAAAATTCTGATCCCACCCATTTTTTTTTACCTCACACTGCTAACACTCCCAAGGTTCCACGCCCCCACAGGGCATCACTTTCCAAACCAGCTGCCGCGCGTTGCACCTAGCCATCGTCTCGATGAATCCGCGCTGTTCGTCATGATTTTGCCGGCAAGAAATGATGAAGAGAACCAGCACATAGTTGGAGGAAGTATTTGGAGGAAAATGTCACATAATTATGTCATATGCCATCTGGTTATTTAACATAGCCATGGAAAATCACCATTTTTAAGTTCGGTAAACCATCTATAAATGGGCCATCTGTACCATGGCTATGTTAAATAACCAGAGGGTATACTCCAAATCATATGAGATGTCCCCGCCGTCAAAATGGGGTTTCTATCCACACATGATGCAATGCAGTCCACCAGGGGTTGGTGGTGAGCTCATTTCTGGAGCCCATTACTACAGGATCAACTGCAAGCATCCTTACCGCGAGCCGGGCTTCACGACTCTTCTGGGATTTCATCTAGGGAATTTGTGGCCAACCGATCGAAAAACTGCAGACCCTGGATTGCTGGAGACAGTTTTTTCACTGATTGGGGGTTCGCGGGTATGCAATTTCCAGCGACAAACGAAGAGACCCCCTAAAGTCATAGATCAATATATGAGTCAACCATCACTTTCATATGCTTAAATCGGATTTGGGGATGTGTTACGTTTCACTATGTTTCACACAAAAAATGAAGATCCTGATGCCCTTTCCATTTTTGGAATCTCTCAGACATCACCCCGCCGTTGCCCCACCAAATCCCATCCCGCTCTTTTTCGTTGCACCACACGGGCAGCTGGTTTCGCGGTCGACGACGTGTCGCGACCCGTTTTCCGCCACGCTGTGAGGCCACTGGGAGGCTACGACTGACACCAATCCCCTCCAAAAAAGTGGGTCCTTCCTGACAGTGCAAGTTTCAATCCCCGGTATTTCATGGTATTTCCTCTTTCAATCCCCATCTTGTAGCTAGCTCCCCATCTTCATGATCTTCATGATCTTCATGATCTTCATGATCTTCATGATCTTCATGATCTTCATGATCTTGATCATCAAAATCATCATCTTTCAAAAACCTCTAAATCCATCATTAAATCCATCAACCAATCCCCCATATCAGCCAGCTTGATTTCCGCAGATTCTCCAGTCGTGGGGTGAACCCCGTGGCCTCACCCCGTGGCCCCCTCAAGCGGATTTCCCCGTGGCCACCTTGGGCCGTTGCGTCACCACGTTCTGCGCCTCGGCCGCCTGCTTGCGGCGCTGCTGCTCCGCGGCGTCGCTGCGGGAACTCAGCTTGGGCTTCTTCAGGTCCTACACGGTGGAAGCCATGGCAGCCATGGTGACCACCAGGGGATGGTCGTTTGGAGGTGCCAAAGGATATAAATGGATATAACTTATATAACCATTTAGATGGAGATGCAATGGGAAGATATCATCTCAGATATACCGGGAGTGACTCACATAGCGAAAATCATCTTTTTTAAGAGGTAAAGATGTAAATCATGTATATCGTCTATAAATGGGCCATGGCTTCCATAGTACGATGTTAAGCAACCGGTCGGTACTAGGTGATTCGTCCTGATGTCTGTTTGGTGAACTAGCCAAAAACTGCACCAATCCTACTTATCCCAAGAGTTTGGTGAACTAGCCTACTTACTAACTCGGATAAACCAAGACCACCAAGTCGGGGGGTTGTTCTTGGGGATTTGCTAAAGAATTTGAAATGGAGATTGGACCAACCTAAACCAAGCACAATTGGGATATGATGGCATCTAAATGTTCACTGCTTGGTCTGCTGGGTGTCAAAAGGATCAGTCGCTCAGCGACTGAGTGTAGTTGGGGCTAAAAAATGGTTGTGACCGTGGTAACAACCCCCATTTTTCTTTGTTGGTATATGGGCCCCTATAACTACGGTTATATCATATTATATATCCTGTTAGAACTGGAACTGCACCCCAGTTCTAGTGGATGCAATTTGGGCACTCTGTGATGCCCAGCGTTTCCCAATTTGCCAGTGCCTCCAATGTCATCTTCAGGGATTTCTTCCTGATTTCGGCTGAAATCCATCGGTCTACGGTCAGTAAAGTAATTGATCCCTTTTTCACAGGCCTTCTCCAATCCTGGTCTCCGGCAAAGTATGTAAGGGCGAAAAAAAAAAAAAAACATACGGAGGTTCCATAAATGGAGGTACCCCAAACTGTATGGTTTATAGTGGAAAATCCAAAATGGATGATAACTTGGGGTATCCCATGACTTAGGAAACCTCCATATCCAAATACATTCCGCATAGACAAGATATACAGCAATCTTTGCACCAGGCTAAGGGTATTCTATGTACATGAAATTGCCATCATATAATCAGACACTAAAGAACAACCAGGCTTTGTTCGCTTTGTTCATGCTGGTTGAGAAGATAGTACCGAGAGTCTGGTCAGATGGCATCACACCCAGCGCTTCGAAGAATTGTTTTTGCAGTTCCTTGGCGCCATGCCGGTTTTGCTAACAAACTATGAAAATGAAAATGAAAACCCCAGTTTTTTGCAGTTTTGAGATGTGTGGTGTTTTTGAGGATTTGTTGGGAGATTGGTTGCGGTTTTTTGGGTTGTCTTGGGATCCCAAATGTTTGAAGGGCTGTCCACAAGAATCACCTGCAAGCCAAAGACTTCAATTTGCAACCCCGAAACTCGGCCATGGTTGATCATGGTTCTCCCTGTTGACATGACCATTTTGGGGTATCAGCCCATGTTGAGACAAGGCCAAATCATGTGTCAACCCAAAGCTGATAGGCATTGTGGAAATTCCATGACATTCCCAGAATATCCTAAGAAAAATCCAAAAGAAACAGGCCGCTGGTGATTTTCCTAAGCAAAATGACCTGTTTTTGTGGGCCAAGTGGTCCCCGAATCTTATACATCGCTACACCTTCAGCCAAAGACGCGCTGTCATCTTGAACCCTCTCGTCGTCTCTATAGACGCTACCTCCAGACCAACGACCCAAAGTTCAAAACTTCAAATCCTATTGACTGGGGGGTCAGTTAGGATCCCTGGGTAATAACATGTTAATATAATCACCACATCAAATAACCCAGCTACACCGTGGCATTTAGGGTGCTCGGGATGCACCCCCAGAGTTGTTTCCTGGGGATGTTTTTTTTCAGGTAATGTGGTACCATCATCCCACGGTCCTCGTAACCGGTTGTAACTATAGTATACTATAGTTAGTTCACCCATTTACACATGTTATACCCTTCGGTAAACATACAAAAAACTATTGAAAATGGTCATTTAGTTCGTTGATTTACCCTTTAAACATGGTGATTTCCCATAGTTATGTTAGTTTACACATGCTATAACCACTAAGTGGGATGATCCCCGTCGCCACCAAGGCCTTGTTTGAAGCCGTTGCTACGATCCCTGCGGTTCCTCTTGGGATTCGTCAGGACCTTGTAGGCCTCCGTGACCTCCAACCAGATCTCCTGCACTGGGGGGATATACATGGGGAATATTCATGTGAATGGAATCATTTAAAGGTATATATATATATATGTATATATATATATTGTATACATACACATATGTATGTATGTATGTATGTATGTATGTATGTATGTATGTATGTGTGTATGTGTGTATGTGTGTATGTGTGTATGTGTGTATGTGTGTATGTGTGTATGTGTTTATGTGTGTATGTATGTATGTATGTAATGTAATGTAATGTAATGTAATGTAATGTAATGTAATGTATGTATGTATGTATGTGTGTATGTGTGTATGTGTGTATGTGTGTATGTGTGTATGTACGTATGTACGTATGTACGTATGTACGTATGTACGTATGTACGTATGTACGTATGTACGTATGCACGTATGTACGTATGTACGTATGTATGTATGTATGTATGTATGCATGTATGCATGTATGTATGTCTGTATGTGTGTATGTGTGTATGTGTGTATGTGTGTATGTGTGTATGTATGTATGTATGTATGTGTGTATGTATGTATGTATGTATGTATGTATGTATGTATGTATGTATGTATGTATGTATGTATGTATATGTGTGTGTAGATATAGATGAACTATTCTGGGATTTAGATAATGCCCATGGTAAATAACTGAAAAATATCAACATGATGGTAGATATAGATGGAATATGATAAATGAAATACAAAAGCAAACATAATGATCACCGATCGTGGGATCTAATTGGGAATATCAATGGGACATAACCATTTTATGGCGAAAAAAAAATGAGAAACCCTTTCACACTTGGAATTGGACAATGGCAATCAGAATTGGATTCCGACTAGGAATGGAATTCCTGAAACCAAAACTGACTCATTCTACCCACCATAGGATTACCATTAGTACCGCACAAGGCGGTGGCGGAAGTGTCTAAAATAGGAAACCTATAGAAGAGGTTGGTTGTTGTGAATCACGGATGGCAGAGCGAAGCCACTGATGGACCAAAAGGTGGTTGAGGTCTCCTCTCCCGCCGCGGCTCCAAGGTTAGCGGTTGGGGCCGCATGGAGCATAGATGAGGGATTGGGTGAACTCACCTACAAGGCAGGAAGTTGGGTTTGTGGGCTCTGTGGGACAGTCAGGGTCGGCGGGCCGCAGTGTACTGGCACATACGACCGCAACTGCCGGCGTCTTGCGTCGGCTCGCCCTACTCAAACCGCCTTGCCTGCCGCAGAGAAAAGAAAGGCCAAGAGAGACGCGGGGGTAACAAAGATCGAACAGATCCTTAAGGAGAAGTCATGGGACTGTGATCACTGCGGAAAAGGGAACCTGTCCTTCAGGTTTAAGTGCTACAAATGCAGCTATCCCCGTCCGTCTCAAGAGGACTCCTCGGAGGAGGAGGTTCGCCAGGAATCAGAGGTCAGAGGCCGTGATCAAGGCCAACGAAGAGTTTCTGGCTCAGAAAAAGGCGCACAAACTCAAGCGAGCTGGGAGGCGCCACAAGAGCAAGGGCCATAAGAAAAGGAAGAGGGCCGAGTCTGCTGGGTCAGCGGCGGGGCTTGCGTTTCGCAGCCCTCGTGCGACCAGAAGGAAGAGATCGACCAAGAAGCGCCGACGCTCTGGTTGGTCTGTGTCGCGGAAGGTTCGCAGCAAGAAGGCCCACGCGGACAATGGCAATGGGCTATCGTCCAACAAGCTGGGCTTGGTCATAGCCGCCTTTTTGGCCCCAGTTGTGCGAAAGGTCCACATCGAAATAAAGGAAATTGTGGAGACCAGTTCGGAAGCGTTCCAAGTGGTGATCGCAGAAGGTGGAGAGGAAGTAGCATCCTTCGTTGAAACTGGTTTTAGTATCGGGAAGGTCGTGCTTGCTGGTGGGTATCTCGAAAAATGGAAAATGCCTGGGTCCATATGACTCAGTGGCAACTCTATGGAGCCCCGGCTGCTGAGCTTCGACGGTACCTCTTCGACCTGGCAAGTGAGAGGAACGAAGAAAGATCATAAAGTCCGAGTCAGTGGCAACAGCCCTGGTTGCGCCTGCCGCCAATACTTGGCCTCTGGGACGTGCGACCATGTGGCGTCCGCAGTGGCAGCCCATCGGAATATGGTTGGCACAGGGTCAGCCTCGAGCGCTGCAGCTCGTGGCATGGCGATGGGAAGAAGGGAGGACCGTCCAGGGAAGTCCATGCAGGCTCGATCTGGGTCTCGGCTTGGGGAGCTGTTTCCAAGGGCTCGTGGAAAAGGCTAAGACCTTGAAGGGCGCAGAAGCTCCTTCGCGGACAAATGCGATTGAGGACGCCCAAGACTTCGAGAGAAAGGTTATCAAGGAGTCCCTGAGTTTGGACAGCGGTCGAGGGAGCAACGTGGATGAGCCGACGACAGCGCTTGCCTCTGTGCCAATTGGCATTCCTCGACCTAAAGCCTTGAAGAATAAGGCCGAAAGCGATGAGATGGACCAATGCAGGGCCAAATTCCTGCGTGACGCTGAGACGTTTGACTGGCTCGTCCAAGTCTTGGAGTCTGTAGGCAAGGGCGGCCGTGCGCTGGTTCAGGCTTACTCTTTTGATCAGCCAGATGTGATCAATAGCCTGAAGCGAGCAACCGAGAGAGGTTGCCTGACTATGGTCGTCGCAGATCGCTCGCAGGCCGCTGGAAAGACCAAGACGCAGCTCCAGATGCTGAAGGAACTGAGGTCATCTGGTGTGCAGGTCAGGCTGACGGAAGGGTTTAATGTCAGTCAGGCCTATGAAAAGGACAAGAGGTCAGTGAAGCTGGGGCGCGAGCTACGCGGCCTACAGCATGGGAAGTCTGCGTACGTGCAGATCGACCGGGAAGATCAACGCGCTCCACTTCAGTTGGTCGTAGGAAGCTGCAATCTTACGACCTCGTCGAAGGCCAACTATGAAGCTGGAGTAGCGCTTGAGCTCTCGCAGGAGAGTGACACAGCCAAATTGTGGCTGCGCCTTCGAGGAGATTTATGAAGGAGGAATCACGATCGAAGATCATGAAGGCGCAGCTGGGAACGAGTAAAAAGAGGCTAGGGACAGAGAGATGTGGTGTGTAATCACCTGAGTATCTGCCCTGCCTCGCGGTTGATGCTTGCGTTTCGCGGCATCGGCGTGGGCAGCCTAAGCTTTGGAGAAAGCTGGCTCGAAGCACAGGGCACTAACCCAGCTGAGGGGCGAGTGTGGAGTGCCATTAGATAGCCACGTGTGTTGTAGCTTAGGTCTGCCCCGTAGTTTTTCGTGTTGCATGTTGTACAGTAGTTTCACATGTCTATTTTGGCTCAAGTTGTGCTGCAAGGGTAGCATAGGTTGCTTGGCTAGGAGTAGCGAACGTAGCTCCGCTTACCGCGAGACTCTCCGCGAGCAAAAAGACAGCTGCGCTCGTTGGTGTGGGCGTGCTCGCATAATAACAACAATAATAATAATTAGTATTAATAATTAATATCAATAATTAACAATAATATATTAATAATAATAATATAATATAGTGTTTATATAATATAATATAGTATAACATAATAAAATATAATATAATATAGTATAATATAATATAATATAGTATAATATAATATAATATAGTATAATATAATATAGTATAATATAATATAATATAGTATAATATAATATAATATAGTATAATATAATATAATATATTATAATATAATATAGTAAAATATAATATAATATAATAATATAATATAATATAATATAATATAATAATAGTAATAGTAATAGTATATAATAATAATACATTATAATAATCATCATCATCATCGTCATCATCATCATCATCCTCGTCATCGTCATCGTCATCGGCATCGGCATCGGCATCGGCATCGTCATCGTCATCATCATCAGTCCTGGTTTTAGACGTCTTACTTTATTTTTGCTATCCACTTATTACTCCTTTACCCTTTAATGACCATAGATTGATACACCTTTCATAAACTCATCTTTATCCGATTCATACACTTGTCATACACACTAGAATCGACCGAAACTCCACTCCCAAGGGTCCCAAACCATCCAAAAACTTATCACCCCAACCCCACCACCCCAAGGGCCCCAAGGGCCCCCACCCCCCTCCTGCGCATCGGGCGCATCGCTGATGTCCGGATGCTCACTGCGCGCCCGCTGGCGGTACGCCGCACGGATCTCCTCGACGCTGCTCCCAGGCTCGACGCCCAGCACGGCGTAGGGGTCCTTGGCCACGGCGAACCTGGCCACGATGGAACCACGCGGGACCGGTGAAGATGCGGAAATGGCAAGGAAAAGATGGCAAGATAAGGTTTTTAAGGATAGAGTTGGTGTATTTTGGCGGCCACTTGTTGACTTGTTGTATATATTGGATGTACTCAGTTATATATGTAGTGTTGAATGGGTACAGCCGACTAAAAATGAGACTGAATGGATGTTTCACTAGCGAAAGATAGGCGGTTCACCAAACAAGAATGGGGATAGCAATCAGACAGGTAGCAACTGTTGGGCTAAAACCTGGTGAAACTGGGCTTCAAAGTGAGTGAAGCTTCAAGTTGGGTTATGGATGGTTATGGTAAATGTTCCAAAAATATGCCATGCAACTCTGCCTTTCCTCCAAAAGTCCCGGGATCTCTCGTACCTGGCTACTCTACTACCTGGCGTCTGCGCCCAGTTGGTGAATCCAGCGCCGTGGAAAATCGCCAGCCACGGAAGAACGACGACCGCCGCACGACACGCGCGCATGGCGGCCGTGCCCCGGGCGCGGCAAGGGCGGGCACCGTTTCTGAGCCGGGCAAGATAGCCATCCGTCCAAAAAGGTTGACCCATATGAGCCATGGTCAATACTCACTATGGTTGATGGTCATCCCATCCATAATAAGGATCCTTATAATGGTTATTATAAATCCCTATGAACCATTGGATGACTAGCCCCTATTAATGGTTATTAACCATGAGTATTGACCATAGCTCA
>Ga0126342_10002254_pt1 | contig 29604 bp, 24 predicted proteins | sample Cyp1metagenome_FD_92528 | JGI IMG/M metagenome (GOLD analysis project Ga0126342, IMG submission 92528) | Coral microbial communities from Lord Howe Island, Old Settlement Bay, Australia - Cyphastrea 1 metagenome | ecosystem: Host-associated > Invertebrates > Cnidaria > Coral ...
ATGTACATAGCAAAAAGGTCGAGAACCTCAAGGTGCAACGCACCGAAGCGTTTTTCTGCCAGCTTTGCTTCCTTGCCACTTCTTCCGGGGTCGGCGGCAGGGGCGGCAGCCCTTAAATAATGTGTATATATATATACTACATGAATGTGTGTGTGTATATATACAATATACACACAATCATACACACGTAATCACATGTATGATGGTGTATCGATGCATTTATTGCCTGTACTGAAATATGACTTTCACGGCGTTCTTGGGAGACTTTGGAAGAAACTTCAGAAATATGGTCTCCCAAAAAACGATCCAAACAAGTAGGACCTTCAAATTCCTTGTGGCTTGGACATCATAGGTAATGAACCTTGGCAGCCTACACGTTGCAGGCACCAGTATGGGCCGCCGCTCCCTTTGGCGACGTCATCCTGTAGCCAATGGGTTCTAACATGTTTTAACAATCTCCTTTACAGAATGAATGGACATAGAATAAATATGATAAATATGAATAAATGGGTCTGTCCGAAAATAGGTTCTCCCACTCCATCCATTAGTCAAGTCATCGTTTTCACTCAGTTGGGTCACTTCCAGGGGCTCGGTCGCCTGCGATGCTTCGCGGTGGCAGTTCGGGCAGCGCCTGTAAAGTCTCGCGCGCAACCTGTGGCACTGTGCGGAGGCATTGCGCGAAGCACAGGGCTGAGCAGGGAGTCTACAGGATACCTTCAATTTGTGGTCGTTTCTTTGGAAACACTATGGGAAGTTACGGCTGAATGATGATGATCTAGCCGATTTTAAATTCTCCCATTTTGGATAGATAAAACAGCTTTATATCTCACATGGCTACAAATCAAAGCCCTAGGACCCTGTCGTTCACATCAAAATAACTGGTGGTTATTGATGTTCATCCCCCAACTATGGCATCACAGCTTTTGAACAGTTTTGAACCATCTCCACTCCACATCAATTTTTGACAATCTTCTCAACATTGGCAGTGGGTTTTGGAATTAATGCCACATCTTTCAGGTCACCTTCCAGTGAAAAGAAAACACATTCTCTTCAAGATTGCTGCAAAGACATCTGAAACAATCCCCCAACATCTACAGAGAAAACACTGGGTAATCTCCCACGTAAAAGGACTGAGCAACACTGTTATATTTGCGTCTGTGTGTGTGAGTGCATGCATATGTAATTATAATTATATAGTACAATGTTACAATGAATTATATATAGTCTATATTATATAATTGTTAATCATACATTAATAAATCTCTCAAATTATATTTATAGTAATATATAATACATAAATATATAGTCCTCGCATGTCCCCACATCTTTCCGTAGCCTCCTCCATCAGCGCTGCAGTGGCTCGCTGGGTGCTGGCAAATGCCCAGGCGATCATGGACACATCCACGAAGCGGGCGCCAGTTCGTAATGCAGCAATGGCCGGTTCAACCTGTGAAAATCTATGAAAGTTTCGGCCGGATTTACCCAGGGTTTCAACCGGGGGAATCCCAGCATTTTCTGGGAAACAAATTGTGAGTTTCCATGGATTCCACATGATTCCACGATGAATTTTCAGGGTTGTCTTGGGATTTCATGGATTTCGGAATCTTCATGGGATGCTTCAAGGGGTTTTAAGGGACAACAAAAAGCTTTTTCACTCAGTGGGTAACTCTACCAATAGCATCCAAGAGCTATATTGCAAGAAGAGGTTGGTGCCAGTGCTGTCAACATTTCACGACATATGTCCGGTGGAGCTGTGAGGATGGAGCATCACGAATCCAAACTTTTTTCCAAACATATCTTCGAATCCAACCCCATGCCGAATAGCTGTTTCAACTTCTGATTTTTGTATATTTTTGTTATGAAACATGAGATCCAAAGTCTTGTGGTGTCAGATGCTTTCGGCAGTCTTACTCACCAGATACTGGCCTTGCCGAAAGGAAATGCAGAGGTTCAGTTATATATTTCACCAGCCCATAGCCCCCAATATCCTTCGACCCCAGCTGTCAACTCCTCAACACAAACTACAGGATTTTTTTGGTCCATTTTCGTGCAAATATTTTAGTTTGTAAGAAAAACGATCGTTCGAGAAGAATGGAAAAGTTGTGTTTTAACCCCCGAGAGAATCCAACCTTACCCATTCTTCTCCGAATCCTTCTGCTCATTTTTTTGACGTAAAACTGTTTTGCAATTTCCACAGAAATTTCTGGTGAGAAAGATTGCTCTCGTGAGAAGGATCGCCTCTCATGAGAACAATCTTTGATTGAAATGCACGAGAAAGCGATGCCATGTCACTTCACAGGGGGGAGCTTGATCATGGTCATTTTTTGGGGGGCCAAACATGTCCTCAAACATGGCCCACGAGAACGATGAATGACTTGACATACTTACCAACTTCAGACACAAGCCCAACTTGAGGTCTCAGCGGCCATACATTGCCAGAATTCGGGCATCTCATCCACAAAGCGCAACCTCGACACAGCCGTGTTTTCAGTGCTCCCAAAGGAATGGTTATATAATGTTATATATAGGTGTGACACAGAATGAGGGTTGAAGCTATTATTTTCAATCATTTTCTGGGGATACAAGTGGGATATAATGGGAACACTATTGATATTCGGGTGTCTGAAAATAGATGAAAATAGTGTATATATAACCAGCCATTTGTGGAAACTTTTTACAGGAGATTATGGAAAAGTGTGATAAATCAGAGTATGGAATTGGATTTTCTCCTACATTTTCAGACAAGCCCATATAGATCCACATAGAGTTACATGCTAAGGATTCGGGGACTAAACAATGGATACAAATCACTGTCGAATACTTCACATATCTTCTGTGGGAAGATCAGCTGTTTGGAGATTGAATAATAGCCATTCAACATTCGAAGTGTCTGCGGTATTCAACATCCAAAAACAACCCAAAACCTTAAATGGTGTATCATCAGTTTCCATCGTTTTCTCCTTAAAACTGCCAAATAGATGGTGCAAAAATCTTCCCAAGCCATCGCCGCGGCACTTGGCGAAGGCCCAGGTGGCTTTCGCCACATCGGTGGCACCAAAGCGATGGCAGCAGCGACAACTGGCAGCACTCAGCTGCGACCAAAGCCTGCCACCGTGGCACCTATGTCTCGGTGTTTGTTGTATCAAAATGAAGGGATTATAATAGTGATCATGAATGATACTGACATAACAATAATAACAAATAGTGATCACTTATCTATTAAATAGTGATTATAACACTGCAATAAGTGATGATTCTGATGATCATTATGTGTTTGAAATTTAGTGATGATAATAGTTTTGTCATGAATGATACTGACAATAGTGGTGATAATAATAATAATAGTAATGATACTGATAATGATAATATATTGAATCGTAGATAGAACAATCCATAAAATGAAACATGAAGTATGTATGCATGATGATAGACAGTGTCAACATTTTTTTCATTGCCGAGAAATCCAGATTGCTTCAAAAAAAACACATGTTACGAGGGTTTCTTTGGATGTCCACTCTTTTTGTTGGGTGATCTCCATGAGTCGTTTTAGCAGCGAGCACCGGTCGACCTGTGATCCCCGAAGAGGAGCTTGGCAGCGCTGTAGGCGGTCATCGACAGCCCCCGTGGTTCCAGGGACTCCACGGAGCTCAGAAGTCGTTCCACCAGCTCCAAGAAGATCTCCTGGTGGATCTCACTTCCTCCTGAGGGTGGCGTTGGAGCGTCTCGAAAAAAAGCTATGAACAAAAATAACAAAAGGTTGGGGGAAGAGATGATTCATGCATTTTGAAGAGAAATTCTGCCAGGGGCACTTTTGGAACAATACCATGCTATCAGCAAAGGATCCATTAAATGAATCTACATCCTGTTTGGGGGGTCGATTACTTTCAGCCACAGCCAAGTAAAGCCACGATCACCGCCCCCGAGATGGGCGAGATTTCGACTTTTTTGGAAGGCAAAAAAAGCAACCAATGGTTCTACATTTTTTGAAGCAAAAAAGAACCAACATTGCCTAAACACCCATGGAAACATTCCCAAACATCTGAGCAAATTGGAAAAAATGGAATATATCACGAACCTGAAATAGAAAGTGATTCTGGGGAACAAAAACAACAATATATACCTCATATGCATACACTGTATCTGGATAAATCATAATAATGCACTAATCTCAAATAAGGTCATTTGGGGATGATTCCCCACAATCCTAACCATCATTCACCTGACGTCACAGTGAGGTCATGATTCATCCAGGTGTATATATATATACATACATGCATATAATGTACATATTATAAATATATAGACACAGATATAGATAGATATAGAATGATATAGATAGTTACAATTGGATATATAGATATATAGATACATAGATACATAGATATGTAGATAGATAGATAGATAGATAGATAGATAGATAGATAGATAGATAGATAGATACATAGATAGATAGATAGATAGATAGTTAGATAGATAGGTAGGTAGGTAGGTAGATAGATAAATAGATAGATAGATAGATAGATGATTGATAGATAGATAGATAGATAGATAGATAGGTAGGTAGGTAGATAGATAAATAGATAGATAGATAGATAGGTAGGTAGGTAGGTAGATAGATAAATAGATACATAGATATGTAGATATAGATAGATCGATAGATAGATAGGTAGGTAGATAAATAAATAGTTACCCTTCCTAACCATCATTTCTTCAAGTACCTTCATTTTCCAACCATTGCCCCGCCTTCATCCACCTTGGCCGCGGTGGTAAAGGCCACCACGAGATTTCCCGTGTCGAAGCGTGGCAGGGCCGAAGCGATGAAGCCCCAGAGCTCCTTCGGCTCGGTGACTCAGCGGAGGACATTGATTAATCATGGTCAACAATGGGGTTTCAATGGGGTTTCAATGGGGTTTCAATGGGGTTTTAATGGGGTTTCAATGGGGTTTCAATGGGGTTTTAATGGGTTTTAGTGGGGTTTCAATGGGGTTTTAATGGGTTTTAGTGGGGTATAATACCCGGGATAAGCAATAAATCATGAGTCATGATATATGGACAATTGGTGAGTAGAACTGTATAACCAACGACAATGTCCTATGGAACGATGAATGGATAATTGGTTTCAATGTCCGATTCATCATTATTTGTTGTTTCAATGGGGTATACCTGTATAACCAAAAAATAATGGACGTTCCTTGCGTTAATCAGAAGTTTAGAAATTGTTTTTCTTTTTGTGTAGGTTATTCTTTGGTAAATAATGGTTCAAAATGGGGTATAACCAATAATGAATAATGGATGAGTAATGATATTATATGGATAATTGGTGAATTGTAAACTATAACCATATAAACTCTCTAGCAATTTAACAGCTTACTATGGAAAATCACCATTTCAAATCGGTAAGTCATCGAACTAAATGGTCCGTTTTCCATAGCTATGTTCAACCACCGGAGGCAACTAGACTTTAGAATGGGCATATCTATAGTGACATGCAATAATAACATCAACATTTTCACTCCTTCGGTAATCAAACCTGGATGGCTGTGAAATCCCCATACATGGAGGTTAGTTTTAATAGCAAAATCATTGCACTAGTGGTGTATATATATATATATAACATATATTTGTTGGTTGCTGTGGATGATTTTGCTTTTTTAATGACCTTTTGATCTATTTTGATATCCTTTGATGTTTTGACGATGTTTTGAGGCTCTTTTGGGTACCGACATGGTCGACAGAAAACGTCCCAATGGTTTACCACCTTTCTACCAAATATGGTGGAACACACCTGGTATGGCCCTGCTTGCCAAAGAAAAATAGGTGCAATGTAGTTATGATAATCATGAATCATGATCATTTATCATCTGTATTCATTAATTATGATCATCTATGATCTGTATTGATTTGTTTTTTTTGAATCATTCCCTTGCGTTCTGAATACTTTGGGACTATTTCTGAGGGATGTTTTCCAGGGATAACCACATCTGGAGGCAAATGCCAATGACCGAGGAAATCAACCTTTACAGCAATGTCTAACAAAACTAACAAGAGTATGTATATATATATATATATATCAAACATGGATATGTATATAGATAATATATAGATATAGACATGTACATAATATAACTACAAATATTAGTATCGTTGACCTTTTCATTAACGAATAGACATTCTCCAAATCTGAACGGCGACTTTGGTCCTGTGAGTTGGAAGCATCGCGCAACTTTCCATCCACCTAGACCACGGTGCCATCATCTGATCGTTACTTAGAAAAAGTTATCATTGAACTATGTATTGAATAATGACAAACCATATCATCAAATATTCACTTCTTGATTATTGATGTACTGATTCTTGTATCATAATGTACTGAGAATCAATCTTAATCATCATTATTGAGAATGATAATCGGCTATATTGCACACATATATATATATATATGTATATACATACATAATTATATATATATACACATGTATATATATATGTATATATACATACATAATTATATATATACACATGTATATATATGTAATATTATAAAGAACAACATGATAATTCCATATAAATCCATCATGAATATCAACTTCAAATCTTCGAACTTCTCATTACGCGTGGATTTTTCTCAGTTTTCGCACCTCCAAGGCCTCTTTGGACCGCCGCAGTGTGGTGGCGTAAATCGGTGGCACGGATGGCTTGGAGCTGGGGAAGTAGCCGGGGGCGTAGAAGGAGATCTTCCCGACGGAGCCATTGCCTGAGAGTTCAGTGATTTCAGGAAACCTGGGATTTCACTGAAAGGATTGATATGGATTGATGCAACAGTTGGTATCCAACCAACGGTGGGATTTGAGCAGAAAAATCATTGGGATTTCATGAAGTAGGATCGTTTGTTGGGGAGATGTACTGCAAAAACACTGCAACAGAACTAGCAGAAGCCGCGGGGATACAGTATCTATCCATAGCATGCCTGTTTCTGTTTCCAAAATGCTTATAGAATATCAACCCCAAACAGGGGGGTTGGCAGACAATATGCGTTCGCAACTCGGGTGATTCTGAATGATCTCAATGTCATTCATCAATGGGCAAAACAAATCTAAAAAAAAACATCAACTGATTTCACCATTCACTTTGAGTGCAGAACCAATGAACCCAACATCAGTGTCATGTCAGTAAAGGTGTGTTAGTTGACGAGGCCTGCACCATTCGCGCTGGCATCCCGCATCACCAGGGCACAATGGCCATGGGCTGATGGGGATTGGATGGGATCATCACCATCCAATATTTGAACTATTTGGTTGTTTTATGCTTTATATACATTTATATATATAATCATATATATATATATTTATATATAATCATATATATATAATCATATATGTATATATATATATATATTATATTGTATTATATATTATATATTTTATATAATCATATATGTATACATATAATTATATATGATGTCACTATATTATAAATATGTCTAGTAACAAAGTATCCAATTCAATTGGAGTATTGTAATTTTGAGCCAAACCTGTCTACTAAACCCCAACATGGTGTCAAAAGGATGTTCCAATGCTGGAATTGCCGCTGAGGGTATCATCACCTGCTGAGATACTTTCCCGAGCCACGATGGGTATAGAATCAACAAACATTCTGGAAAACCACCACTTTGTGCGGGGAATAAAGGTGAATCAAGTGTTTTCGCTGGACTCTCGACCATCTCCATTCATGAGCTTTATGTTGAGCAGCTGGACTTCAGCGCGGGTCGATGAACGTCGATTGCCCGGCCCGGGTGTGGTGGGATGCTGATTTGTATCCTTTTTGGATCCTTTTGGGGTGTTGAGCTGTATCCAAAGACATCCAAACCATTTGTGCCTCTTGACTACCCGGACATTTGTCGCATCAGGGACAGGTACAGGTTGAGTGTCGCAAGCAAAGGGGCGAATCAGGCGATATGGGCCTTTTCCTGAAAGCACTAATGGAAATGAATGGATCTATAGCAACAAAATCTTGCCATCCCTTTTTTTTCATAGACCCTGCCATGAGTTGGGCTTTGGAAGACAATATTTCCTAAGGTTAGACTGTTGGTTGGGGAAGTTGGGGAAGTTGGGGAAGTTGGGGAAGTTGGGGAAGTTGGGGAAGTTGGGGAATGGTAAGGTTCTTCAAATTCATTCAAATTCCATTGGCTGAGGACAGAACGATTTTGCGCCCGTGGTGTTGTCGGCTCCTTCCCATGGTGAAATTGGTGGAAGTGTGATGCCGCAATCTAAGCGAAGTGGGCTCAAATAAAGCAATGGAAGGGGCTTGATATGGCTTGCCTCAGAGAAAGTACCAGAAATACATTGAAATCATACTGCCAATCACTGTTTCATCCAGAGATCTAATTTCTTGCACGAAGAATATCACAGCACCTTCCACTGCGCGGCCTTGAAGGCCCGGTCATGTGCGACGGAAGTGGATCAGCTATCATGTCTATTCCAACACTTGGCTCTAACCAAGAATCTGGAAGGATCTGGAATGATCTGGGTACATCTGGATGATTTATCAGAAATATTCAGCAGAATCCCACAGCAGATCAGAAGATCTAAGATCATCTGACAGCCCATCCCATGGGTTTATGGTTTCCCAAATGCCACGCCTCAGTTGTGGTGAGGTCTTTTGAGGTCTCTATGAACTATCCAAGCATATTGTACTGATGTTTTTACTCGAATCTGCTTCATTTGATATGTAAGAATCAGTATTTCAATGTATTTCAACAGAAACTTCATGAAGCGCAAGAATCGCAAGAATCCAGGTCCATGTGTCCAAGCTGTGACTCTGCGATCAGGTGAAATTATGTGAAATCCGAGGAAGAGCAGCAGGGACCCTGCGATCCACTCGTGTGGCGATGGAGTGCTTCGTTGGCAGCATCGCCCGCGCGGTTTTGCGCGACATGAAAATCAGCTGTGGCTTCAGAGGTGAATCTGTGGTTTTCCTTTCCGTCATGAAATCAGCATGAAGAAACTTGACTCATGACCTACAAATGCAGCAGAGTCTTAAATGAACTTCACAATATTTGACAATTTTGTTTTGTACATTTTTGTACTGTATCAGGGCCACCTCATGCCCAGAGATATGCTCTGCCATCGGATCCAGCAGTGAAAAGCCAGGGTTGATGTGGATGCCAAGCACATGCCAAAACGCCAAAGCCCTGGGGTGGCTGCGACGACTCGTAAGGGGGGCTGGCTTGAGATCAAACCAATGAACACGACATGGAGATTCGAACTTACAATTAAGTATACACATTCATCGACCTCAAACAGGATGGAAATTAAAGAGCACTTGGGACCAGTACTATAATCAACGTATCAAGATGCCAAGATATCTCTTGACCCTTGGTTCCAGCTGCAGTTGGTAATGAGCATCCACAACGGTCACAGTCCAATCTTCCTGGGTCAAGGCAAGAAGGCCAGCGGCCATCTATCCCGTCTTGGTGCTGAGCTATGGAAACTCAATAACCTTCTTGGTGGTGCATTTCAGTTAGAAGTGGTTCCTTAACCATAGCCAACCATAGCCAACTTATGTGGGCTATGACCACGGTGGGACTCCATGCTCCACAGCCTGGTTGACCATGTGGTCCCGCAGACGCTTCACGGGAACGATCATGGGACTTTGCATCAAGTCGGAGAAGACCTGTTAAGCTCGGTGGTTGATCTCCTGCTATGTTGGCCGACAACTTTACCCTATGGTAAATTAACATAACTATGGAAATTCACCATTTTTAATGGGAAAATCCACTATAAATGGCCATTTTCAATAGCTATGTTAGTTTACCAGAGGGTATCAGATTTTACAAGTAGTGGGGATTGATGGTGTTTACCCAGCTAATCCCTTATTAAAAGGCGATACTTTTTCATATGGCTACCATCCCGTAAGCCATCCCGTAAGCAACCTGAGGAACCCCTGGCAGATCACATATGATCACATAATCTCTGATGATTTTGCATGTTCAATCTGCCATCCACCAAACATCACATGGCTCTGTCTGAAAATGGGATATACCGTATGATATACCAGGGTATACCCCTGGAAATTGCCATTGAACTGGGACAAATGCCGACATTTCATTCACCAGGGGATTTCCCAGCGCTTTTCCATGTCCAACGAATGTTCAGACACACGTGAATCACATATCTGACATATCTGACATATCACATCTTTCATTGGAACTCTGACTTCGGCCCAGACCCGGGGTGACCTTGGCGTGCAAGATGCTGACGGTGGCATCATCCGAGCAAGCTGCCAGCAACGGGAACTTCCCAGGATGAAACCTGAAGTTCTTGATCAGTTGGGGCTGGTTGAACATGTGGAGAATCCAGGTATTCCATATATAGTATATTATATTATATTATATTATATATATTATTATTATTATTGTTGTTATTATTATTATTATTAATTATTATTATTATTATATATAATATAACTATTATATATATAATTATATATAACTATATATATATACCTGGAGTCTGGAGTACAACATGGTTATTACCCATTTGCGAAGTGGGATGCACCTCCAAGAAGGGAACACTGCTTCACGTTGTTTTTCCCCTGAGAACTGAAGGATTTACAGTATGTTTGTCCCGACAACTGCCTCAATGGGATGGAGTGGCACTGCATCCTCTCAGACTCAGACGGGACCACCAGATTCAAAAAGGTCGAACGACACTTGATTGTTGGATTTGATAAATACACTCGAAATCTAACATGTAACTTCAAAGATGAGGTCCCGAAGATGAAGTTACTAGTGGGTAAGGGGCATTGTTGGTTTCCATCATATTTTTTTGTGTAAAAAATAGTAAATACATCCCAAGAAAGTCCCGCCAAATAATCTGCTGCCAGGCAACACAGCACACCGCACCGCTTTGTCATGATACTGCAGTGTCCTCAGGGTCTAGGTTTAACATGGTTATCATCATTCTTACATCGAAATTGTTGTTTTCGGCAGTAGATCCCCATTTTTTTGATTACACCATCTGATGCAGTCGGCTTTTTGATGATTGTGTTGTGCCCAAACAATCAGGTATAGGTCTCATAATTTCTGTCTCAAGCAGCATGAAACATTTCTTGCATGCCATCTTGGCAGCCAAGGACCGACAAACCTATTGGGCCTATTTGGGAGAATTGAAGAACCTTAGCCAAGGTGCTTATATGGCTTTGAAGCAAAGTCCAGGTCCCACCATACCTGCAAAATCTTGCCAGGTTGAAACAGCGAAAGATGCGACGCATCTTGGGGACCCTGCGGTGGCAGTAATTACCACGGCAGACTAAGAATCCTGACTTTATCCTGGTTTACTAGTGAGAAATCCAGTATCTTCAGAGTCTGAAGGCCTTTGAACTCAGCTGTTTGGCTGTTTGGGCCGATAGAGTTGGACCAAAGAATTGGACACTGCAGTCATAGCATCACCTTAGTTTTTTACACCGATTTGTAATACGTGATGAATACATGTTGTAAACATTCATAAACCATATAAATTCATGTAACAAACTTTTCCATGAATTCTCAGGCAATGCTTTTGAGCCATACTACGATTGAGACAAACCAAAGTGGCTATGTGCTATGTGGAGATTTTGGAGATCCAGTCAGAATATGTCAAATTCCATGGCGAAGCACCACTCTTCTGTCGTAGGAGCCAACCACAACATGATCGCCCGTTGGATGCCTCAGCTGGTCCCCTGGAAAACCTGTAGTCAGAGCCTATCATTCCAGGGATGATAAACTAGGACTATGTGTTTGATATATTTTGATATCATATGATATCACAAACAAGAGTTATGACAAGTAGAAACTAATGGAAGACACGGGCAAGTTCTGGGGCTTAGGCACGCTGGGGTTGTAGTTGTAGAAATATAATCTTTCCGAATTGGTACGCTACGTTTAGTAGAAAGTCACCTGGTTCCTGAAAGTCATTCGGAAAAAAGGAAAACACCATGTGCCCAGACCATTAGCCTCACTTGTGTCACCAACATATAGACAGTTTCTTTGTGGATAGCAACTAGCACAGCACACTTTTTGGATGGATCTTGGGGAATCCTCAATCTTAGTTGTAGTTTCTTTTTAAAACATGCAAGTTTCTCCTACTCCCCATATGTTTCTTGCATACATATTCAACTTTTAAAACAACTCCCTATATATTTTCCCCAATTTACACCAATTGCTGGTACCAATATCCCATCCCAACGTCCCAAGACCAAGGGGCACAGTCACCGAGGAAATCCATTTGGCTCCGCTAATGAGTTGCTTCACTTGTGCCCTGAGATCTGAGGATGTTTGAAACAGATGTCTAATGCAGATTTCTCTTGTTCCAAATGGATCTGGAACCAGTTCACTGGTTTAAAGTGTTTTGATGATTTTAAATGTGTATTTCACACATCGTAGCTCTATATATTTATGGCTGGCATTGGTAACAACCAAAAATACAATCGTATATCAGAAATATAGAATATCATAATGGTATAGTTTATATATATTATATATAATATAATAAATAATATAATATAATATAATAAATAATATAAAATAATATAATATAATATAATATGATATAATATAATATATAATATATAATACATAATATATAATATAGAATATAGAATATAGAATATAGAATACAGAATATAATATAATATAATATAATATGTTATAATATAATATAATATACAATATATAATATACTCTATATAATGTAATATAACATAATATAATATAATCAAATAGAATCACATAAAATATAATATAATATAACATAATATAATACAATATATATATATATATATGATGTATCCATGGCTGATGACATGTCATGAAGCCCATGATCAAGTGTAAACATCATTTTTACTACCTCAACTCCGCCGGGCAGCTGTTTTTGCAGGTCATAGATGCGCACGCTGCGCATCGTGGCCACCATGAAATGTGGCCTGGGCGCTGACGAAAATGAGAAGTGTTCGCCAAAGAACCTGGAGATTTTCTGATATTTTAGTCATTTCTATTCATTTATAGCCATTCTAAATGACTTTAGCAATAAATCATCCGATGCTAAGGGACTATCAATTTCAAACACCAAATCCGATTGGACTCGATCCATTTTCCCCATCTGCCAGTCCAACCAGCCATGATGTGGCCTCCTTCTTCATACCCTTCGAATTGGCCTCTTTTTTGGACCAAAAGTCTATGAACTGCCTGGCACAAACCTTGATGTGGGTGTCTGAACGGGGTAGACGGTATACTGGCAAAATCGCCAACTGAAGAAGGAAAATGACGCCAACTGATTTAGGATTTTTCCATGATTTTTCCATATTCCCATGGTCTCCAAATTCTCCAACCCAGTTGTAGTAACCATTGATTTTTCACATGTCCAGTGTCGAGCGATGTCGAGCCACTTGGAGGGATGAAAGGCGCAACTTTGCACCTGCTGCCCCCCTCGAAGCTTCGCGAAGGGCCGCATGGACTTCTGCTGGTTCAAGGCCTTGTCACCGCGGATGGGAGTCACCAAAAAAAAAACATCCGGGATATCGGCCTTGGACATCAATGGGGGAACAAAACGATGGTATTTTGTGATGGACATTAATTTTTGTACATTTGCATAATCGGACATGACATTTCTATGATATTGTATCATGTGTATATCTATATGGAAAGCGAATGAAAGAAAACATGTTTTTGAAGGGTAAATAGTAGCTTAAACTACAGGTGAAGGATCAAACTTGCTAAAACAACATACAATAAAATACCTGGTACTGGTGTCAAAAAAAACATGCTTCTAGTTTCTGGGTTATACCTGGCGCCAAAGTTTATGTGTTCATCCTGAGTCCTCCATCGTCAGCACTGGGAGCGCTGCATGGATGATGCACTGGTTGGAAGTTGCACGCGCCTGCAGGGTATCAATTGAGCAGTGTCCAAAACCCTCTGCCATTCCACTAGTGGAACACTTCTTAATATTGGTGGATTAGGGATTGTACATGATTATCACATATCATCCACTATTGGTCGATGAATAGGGATTCCCAATAGTGGATGATATAATGACATGTGATAATGTCCAATATATTGGGTGGTATAACCCGCCTACAATTCTCAACCAACTGTGGTTTTCAACACTGCTCAAATTGACAGGGATGGGTCAACGTTGGTCTGTGTACTTGAAGTCGGGGTCTGAGCATCTTACATGTGGTATCATGTGTCGCATTGCCAGGCTCATTGTATCCACATATTGCTTCTTCTCAAAACATTTATGCTGCCTTCAGGATCCCGCTTTTCGGCTCTTTGCGATGATGTGAAACAAGAGTGATGTGGTTTCAGGCGCCTTTCCAATCTATATCCACTTTTCTGCTACCTTTCATCCACGGCCCTAAAGTTGCCTGTTTTGGATGTATTCAATCAGTGTATACATACTGCTGTATACATACTGTGTATATATATATATAACTATATTATATATATATATGTCTGTCCGATAGTCAACACATATTTAAACATGCTGGGGTATGGTCATTCATCCCAAAACACGGGAATCCAAACATAATGGCTATGTGAACTCAATGTAAACCCATGGATTGATGACCACGCCCAGCCTTGGGACTCACTGCTGCGCAGTAGTTCCCTTTGTGGTGCCACACCAAATGCTGAACATCTCCATCCGTGGAGATACAGAGCCTCAATGGGCTGTGCACCAGTCACTGGCTGTTGAGTCACTACTAAGTACTTCGGTTCTATGGTTGTAAATATATAAATATGAATGTCTATGATACATGTTATTTGACTAATAGTATGTTATGGTAATAGTAAACCATGGTTATCGACGGATCGCTAACACAAATCATAATAATCATAGGTCCTTGGCTCACAAGTATATTTGCTATGATCTATAGCACAGTGTAAATATATAAATATTATACATATTATATATATGATATCTATACGTACAGTTGATGGTTTTTTGAAACCGACAAACATCACGTTAGGATCAGGGAAAATCCGCGAGACCATCAAGATGCTGCTAGGGGCCCCTCTGGTTGCTTCAACACAGCAACAGATTGGTTATTTTTTTGTCAAATGGGAGCATGATTCCTATGTTTGGGTGAAAAGCACATAAATCATCATAACGATTATAAATCCATATATATATATATATGGTAACTACATTTAAATATACAGGTATTTTAGACTACCTCCGGGAAGGTTTTCCTTGGCCCGCCCGGCCATTTAAACATACGGAGTCCAATTCATTTAAACATACGGCAACTGCATTAGAATATACGAACTTGTATTTCATACTACCTCCGGGGCCTCGCGGTCTGGCCCGCCCTCCACATATTTAAATGTCGTTACCATATACATATATAATATATCCATAGAAATCCACCATTCAGTTGTGGGGAAGTTCAACGTTCCCACATTCAAAACACCATCGCCATGATTGGTTCAAGGTCTAGCCGGCCTGCAGCCAGCGGCATACTGCGGCGTATCCGCAAGGACTTGACGCCAATGCACGGCTTTGGCTTTGGCAGCGGTTGGCTCCTAGCGGAGATATGTGGGGAAACTCACCATCTTAAATGATGGTAAATGATGGTAAATGGGTATGGGTCAATACCTATAAGTACCATTTTTAGGGGAATGAACATCCATTTACCAGCTATTTTGATGTTCACCAGGGGTACAAGGTTTTGACACACTGCCAAATGTGGAATCTATAATTGGGCAATGTTCTGTAGCTATGTGAAAAACGGATGGTAAAGGGACTTGGCATCAATGGCAATCCAACAACACCATCTCAAAACAATCAGCATCAAACATTCCGGTGGGTTTATGGAAATACTATGGATGTATCCCTCATAAACATCATAGGTCCATAGGTCACCAAAATACTATGGACAATGGAATAAAATTAGAGCTCACTATGGGAATCCTTCACCAACCCCTCCAGTGGAACGGCGTTCCAATGCGCAGGGCTCCTCATTCTCTTCTCCATCCGCAGGCTTTGCGGCCTGAAGCTTTCGCGGCGACATTTGTTTCGTAATCTCTTGCGCGGTTTGCGCGGAAAATTGTCCGTAAATGATGTCGCACATGAATATTTGACTGCGTTTATAATTTTTACTATCTATCTGCTTTCGCCGCTGCTTTCACGGCTCGACTTTGGCACACTCCTTTCGCGGAGCTTTCGCGCGTGGAGGTTTTGCTTTCGCGGAGGGTTCCCCACATTATGAATCCGAATGCAAACTCCTTTCATGGAGGTTTTTGATGCTACTCAAATGAAAAACGTGCAAAAAAGACGAACAAATCGGCACTTATGTATGGAAGTCTGCATTCAAACACTAATGACACATAGATAAGACTTATCTGCGACTGTCTACTAGAGTCTACTCTGTATTTCATGCCTGACATGTGCACATGCATGACGAAGAAACATGAAACATTTCAGGCAACATGATAAATACATAAGGCTTGAAGTTAACAGCTGCAGCCAAAACCATTTCCACAAAGAAGCCAAAAAGAAAGGGACATGGCATGAATGCACTGGTTGGTCTTCCCCCCGGGCATAGGTTCCACCAAACGGTGAATACTCACACATCTGCACAGGGTGTGGCGCATTTCTAACGACGTCCATCCGCATGGTTGGTTTCAACGAGGAATCCTCTGACAATCAATGTGCTTGTGAAGAAAATCATTATTAAGAAGAGCCAAGGTGATTGACCTAGGGATCTACAAGGCTACGACTATCCTAACGTCAAGCTGGTCATCCCAGAGTTGTTTTTCAAGGCCATTCAAGGCCAATTTACAGGACCCCCCCTCCTATATTTTACAAGACAATCCATGGTCTCCTTTTTTCTTTCGACCAACTACATTTGTCTGAAAATCGGCTACCCGCGTACCCAAAAAATTGACTGTAAATCATCGTTTTCCGCTTCAAAATGCCCCCATGAATCACGTTATATACATTCGGGGTAACCCCCGAATTCTTGGACACACCCAATCATTAGATTTTCTAGTGATAGACCCCACCACATTCTCCTTTCACATGCCTTGTTTCCACCCAAAAGATCCCAGCTTATCTTGGATTTGCAGACTGCCCTAGTGGGTCAAGCGATGGGAAATCATCGCAACACATATTCTGCAAATCCAGGTTGCCCTGCGATACTCAAACATGGCAATGGAAAGTTCCCCCATTGAGCGATGATTTTCCCACCTTTTGGACCTCCATTCTTGGGGATTTCCCAGCTATTGCTTATTGTATATCCCATAATATTTTCCATTGAAGTCCCATCAAACCACGAAAATCATCTATCAGTGGGCAATTTTCCCAGATATGTTTGATTACTGGAGGGTATGGCATAACTCAACACACTGTCGGCCAAGATCTCCAACCTCCTTAAACTCCAGCAAAGATGAGATCGTGACTGGTGTCTCAGTTCCATCCTGAAGAGACAGGATGGGGGGTACCTGGTAGGACATGGTATGATTGGACTTGCGAGATTAGGATATCCTCCGGTAGTCAAACGTGGCAATGGACAATTACCAATTACCCATTTATCATCATTTATCCAGATTTGCCCATAAAAAAAACATCGATTTATAGAGGATTTTCCAGCCATCTTCGCTCAGCAGAGGCTACTCCAAATGTCCGCCTCAGTGGAGATGTCGCTGCTCGCCTGGAGTGAAATGTCGGACAGCATTTGGGCTGTGTCAACTCCTCTGACAACGTCGGGGAAAACCCTGGAAAACCCTTACTCTAAAGGTTTTATCATCATGTTCACCATTCATTTTTTTTGCACGTGCTTAGCATAGCTTCGGCAAACACCAGTTTCAGGCACAACAGTTCATTAAATATTCATCAGCGGCGTAAGCATGTTGGTGATTGTTTCTACCCAGTATCTGCCTCATCCGCCTTAGCCATTTGGGTTTGAAAATTTAGGGGCAACACCTCAAATCCACTGGTTTGAATGTGTTGATAATCATGATCTTCCCGATTCAAACAGTAATTTGAGGGGGGCCAATAACCCAGTTTTGGAAGCACCTATCCATCATATCACAGTTGATATACTGTACATACCATCATATCCGCATTTATATATCGTGTTTACTAGTATACATCTGACTTTTAGTCATATAACTGAGTATATTGGTTTTCCTACAAAACCCACATTGAGTCCCATGAAATTGCCATTTTCCAATGGTTCTCCCTATATTTTGATGGTTGGTTTGTTCATTAAACCGCCATGAAATGACCATTAAACCTGGGAAAAAACACTGGTAACTCCGGCACCCAGCGGCCTGCAGCTCCAAGCCCGGATCGAGGAAAAAAACGTTCTGGAGAAAGCACCGCCAAGGAATGGAATGGCAACAAGTGTAGCTATTGTAGATATATCTATACCTAATGGGGTTTTTACACCAACTTATAACCAGGGGCACCGACTTCTATGCGACGTATACAATAACAATTATATGCATACAATATTTGTGGGATGCAGTGGAGGTGACAACTGTGTAAAACCATGGTTGTAACATGTTGTAAAGAATATAAGATGGGATATAACCATTATAGCTATGGTTAGGAGGTGGTGCCACATAGTTACCTGAGTTGGTTTATAAATAGGTGAATTCGACGGTTTAGGGTAGCTATTATCTACAGTTAACGGTGTTTAAACAACAACTAAATACCAGGGGGCACCACGTTGTATACTACGTATATATATACACATACCATGTATCTATATGTGTATATCATGTCCGTTTATACCATATATAGAATCCCTAATATATATATACTCATAAAAAAGAACAACACATAATATATGTGTGTATATATATATGCGTGTGTACATAGTATATATGTATATAGTATATAGTGTGTATATATATATACATAGCCAAATTGCACCTGATCAAAAACCAAACATATGCCAAAACAATTAAGGTAGTATTTGGGAAAATTGGGCATAGTTTCCTGTTAGCAGCAGCACAACACAACCATGTTGAGATCAAGGTGTGGACACACGTCCAGTCGGACCACGGTGCCAGACTCAGAAGGCTTCACGGCAATGTCATGTAGCTACTCAGATCTTTGGTCGATCTTTGGCTTTGAAGCTCTGTCAAGCACTCAATTGCTTGCAGATCCCCGTCTCCGTTTATACATTGTTATTTGCTTTTGCTGTATGCCAAAAGAAAAAGGTGGCGGCGCAACTCTAGGGTTGCCACTTGGAGTTGATGTCTTGGGCCCAACTTCGGAGCCAGATGCCCCCGCACAGGACCAAGTTGCGCATGTTAAGCACAACTTGCGGGCCCAAATTGGAGCCAACTGGCCCGAGTTCGGCGCAAGTTAGGCCGACTCGAATATGTAGCTACCGCTGCCGCCGGTCAAACAAGATGTAGCCAGGGCTTCAAAGGTATGCCAGTAATACCATGCGCACGGGTATTTTTGCTTATTTGCGGGGCATCCGAAAATCGTTGAATTGCAATATGTAATATAACCCATCAAAGCTGGCATGCATTGAGGTCAGGGGTGCTTTCAGGCTACGGGCTCTAAAATCTATTCCGCTACACGATTACACGATTTTTCTGACGCGATTTGATCGCCAGTCGCATTTATTCAGAAATGGACCCAGCCGGAGAATAGCTCGGCTTTGAGGAGGGACAAAGACTTTGGGCGATCATCCGCCCCAGAGGGATTATGTACACATGTGTATATATATATATATGTAGAATTATACACATGTGTATATATATATGTAGAATTATATACAGTATACACACTACTGACATTGATACCCATCAAACAAATGTTCTGTTACTAATACACATATAGATCTCTCCATAACGACAAACATTATATATACACACATAGACTTCAAATCATCTTTAGATATCCTTGATATAATTCATATTCATTCATCTGAATAAGTTCAGTGATTTGGGGATAGTTACCTCATGTTACCTTTACAAATCCTATCATTCTAGTGACGTCGCGACGTGAGGTGGTTATAATTTATCCTTTATCGATCCATTATTGCTGACTACGGCCCATTGCTGATTACGGCCCATTGTAACAATATATCGTGCTATTTTGTTGGATTCTTTCATTATCGTCTTTTGATACGCACACCACTGCAGGGCCAATTCTAATTAAATCCCTAAACAAATCGAAAATTCATCATGTTGGAATCCCTAACAAAATCGAAAATGTAATTAAATCCCCAACAAGTAAAATTCATGTTTTTTTTCGCGTTTACCACATCATTCATCATTGTTATTCATAGATATTCATAGATGGTCATCCATTATAACACAATAATATCCCCATTATACCTCCATATTTGTCGTTAAGTATGGTTAAGTCATCATTTCTTGATGGATACCAACATACTATAAAACACCATCATTATAGCACACCCCAAAAAGATAGAAAATCCAAATCCCACTAAAAGAGTGATAAATCACTTTTATGAATCCCGCAAAAACGGATGCTGAAAAGTGGGAAACGCAGCATGAAATATGTGGTTTTCCAGATGTTTCCACATCATCCAACTACCAGGTTACCATCCTGGACACACTAAAAAAACATTGAAACAATCAGCCAATCAGCATCTTTTTGGGGGAGGTTACCATCTTTCCATGTTTTTGCTTGGTGATTTTTCCATGGTTTTCCTGTGATCCCCACCTCTTCCGCGGCCACACTCAGCAACAGGTGCTGCGGGTTCCAGGCTACAGCTGTCACTGCGCTGCCTTGGTCTAAGCATCAAAAATGTGGATTTCACGGGGATTTCATAGGGATTTAAGGTGATTTGCTGGATGTGATGGAAACTCAAAGGGATTCAATTTGATTCAATATCTGATTTCATAGAGATTTGATGGAACAATATGGGTAAGGGATGGTAAAGGAACTATTGAATGTGAACTGTGGAATGAACACCAGTACTCAGCTAGCTGGAGTAGCAAAGGCTAACAACAACTTCCAGCTGAAACTACCATCATGCTCAATCCCTCATTGCAGCCAGGTGGCTGAACTTGATACTTCGGATTGGACGGCCAGTAGCCACCTGATACCGCAGCTGTTAGTCGTCAAACCAACCCCAGCGGCTTGACTCAGCGATTTTTTAAAAAGTGTAGGGTGACTGACAGTGACAAGCCGTTTCTGGTTTGCAAATTAGACCGCCTTAATGTACGGTTGGCTTTTGGTGAGCGGATAGCCTCCCAAACCATGGATAGCGATAGGGGATGTTTTTCATGAGCTGGAACCTGGAGTCGGTAGAGCTGATTCCAAGTCATTACCCCCATCTTGGAGCCATCTTGGAGCACGCAAGTCTTGCAGTTTTGGTCTTCAAAGCCCGCTGAATGGATTCTTTTTGCCCCTAAAGATCCTAAAGACACCAATTGGCCAATTGGAAAAGGCCGTTGGAAATCGCTCAGTTCGTCTCTGAGTTGCCGTTAAATCCCGAGTTCATCCGAGTTCCTAGGTTGAAAAAATGTTAGCATTCAGTAATCAATTCTGATACGTTCTGAAACATCATCAGATACTTCGCTGTTGTAATCTCTATCCCAAGAAAGATTCAAGAAACTATGCAACTATTCAAAAAGTCCAGTAATATCCAGTAATCCTTATCCGTTGTTATACAATAATTCCCCAAGTTCTTGATACTTATCAGATAAACCCCCATTCCTACTAAAACCAGCTCCCGCCTCCCAAATGCGAAGCGTCTCGTCCGACGAGGCAGTTGCCAGATATCGACCAGAGGCCTCGTCCGTGAAACGTAGATGTGCAAAAACCATTAAGAAAAACAAGAAAACCATAGAACACCCATGGTTTCCCCAAAATGATCGACTTTCATATCACCAAAACATCCTTCGGTCCTTCGGCAAAATAATCTCAGAGTTCCTATGCCGGTAAATCAGGAAATTCTTTGGGATCAGGATCCTGATCCCATGTTGTGACCAGCCCAAATAGCTGTTTTCTCCAACGGACACAACAGGAATGAGTACTTGAACAATGTCAACCCCAAATGAACAAACCCCGGGCTGTTCAATGGGGGGTTCCCACTTTAGTATCAGATTATCACGATTTGATGCAATTTGGTGAGGTACCTCGGAGTTAATCAACCAAAGTATATCAAATTTTATTGAGGGTTGACATCAACAAAAACATGTTTGACAATGCAAATGCTTCGTACCCCCCAAGCATTGAGTCAACCAACCTAAAGAGTACCAATAAGCAGCACCTGTGGGTTGATGCGTCCATTTTTCTTGCCAGAATGCCAGGGGGATAAGTTGCATGGCTCCCCCAAGTCCATCCAAGGTCCGGCCTCAACCGCCACAGCCCGCACCATGCCGGAGTGGCCCTCATAGCTCACCGAGATGTGCGTGGGAAACGGCCGGAGGTCCTCCCCACTGGAGAAGGGATCCAGCTGCGGCATAGTCTAAAAGATGTGGGAAAAAACGTGGCGAGCGACTCATCAGAATGACAAACAACAAAGTTAAATGCTTGTATATCTTCTATATACATATATATATGTATATTTAAAATATTATAACATCAGATGTATAGTTTCTTTTGCTGCTGCTTTGCCTTCATGACATTCATAATATTTAAGCCTTAAGCCTCATTGAGCAAAGCTCAACATCCTGTTTCAAGGCCTGTGCTGAACGAACATGTGCGAGGTTTTGGCCATGTAACTTTCCATTTTGCTTTCGCGAGCATGAATCGATTTAAAAGCCCACCTTTAACTCGGTACCTAGCATTGTAGCTTGTCATTATTGAACTCTGCTCTTATAGCTTCACAATGCTTCCCGGCTGAAGCTGCCAGTCTTCTCCCCGTCCTTGGGGCTGGGGAGCTTTGGAAGAAGACTCTCCTGAACGCTGCCATGATGAGCAAGTGAAGACGGTTGATTGATCTTTGGATATCTGCCCTCCAGTAAACTGACATGGCCATGACAGTCAGCCCATGCTGGTCCTAGGTTTATCATCTATCTAAATGGGCTATTTTCGAAAGCAAACTGTTAGGGTGCTACTGTACTACAGTATTTGTTGTGACAAACTCTGGTTGTTGGTTGAGCCAACCCCAAAGGAAATAAAGAGCCTCGAAAAAACTGATCATCATCCCAAATATGATGGAACATAAACATACTCCAAACCACCAACCAGCTTTTGGTGACTGTTAATTCCCTTTCATTGTGAATCATACCATACTTGTCACAGGGCTGGAGAACTAGATCTGCACGGGTGCCATCAAAGGGCCGATCCAAGATCATTGCTTCTCTACAAATACCCTGCAGTAATTGAACAGCTATTTTATAGATGGCCCATGAACATAGATCAATGGATTGACTTAAGGGAACACTTGCAGGAAACCCCTTACTTCATCTGAAAACCATTGAAAATTGATGGATTCCTCCAGATTTTCCCCTAAATCAATCCATTGAATAGACGATTTTCATGATCCCTATTTTTCACGGTAAAAATCCACGCCAAGGATCAGGATCCACATTCATCCGCTGCTTCAAAGCTCTGGGGACCAAATAGAGGTCCAAACACCTGCGAGAGAAAAGCTAGTCCCCAAAGGTCAGATCTCTTCTACTCAAAAGCTATATTAGGGGGTGTATAATGGTATAATTATATATATATATATATCAATATTAGGGGTATAATGGGAATATGATAATAATTGATATATATATGTATATAATATTATATATATAATACATGGAGGTTTCCTACAATGAGGGTAGCCCCAGTCATCATCCGCTTGAGGATTTTCCATGGTAAACCATGCATTTTTGGGGCACCCCTATGACTTAGGAAACCTCCATAGAGTAATTCCCCCTATTTTGGGATTCACTTTTGTTGATCCAGCGGCCGCTCTGCGGCTCAAATCATTGAAACCCAGTGCCCAAGACGTCCAAACAATAGCTATAGGATTCTTGATATATGTCAAGAAACTGCTTACACTATACAGAGTTGAAACAAAATACAAAGATTACGAAGTGACAAACAGATCAGAAACTTATAGTGGACCGTGAGAATCCACCCAAAAAGAAAAAGGTAGTATAATTAGTAGAAGCCCCGAAGCAATGATCCACCCAAAACGGCCTCTTGAAGCGTTCCACCATGAAGTCTTTGTAGCCCGGGACATGTCGCAAGCAGTCGAACTTCTGCGGCAAGTGCGTTATTGTTCGGTCCTGCCATGGCTCCCAAAGAAGCCAGCAGAGTATCAAGCTGATCAAAGCTACTGACCAATATCATATCATCTCGGTCTGATACTTTGTGCAGTAATGACATGTATGTCAATGTCAATCTAGAATTGTATCAATTGAACACTTGGTATGAGCTGGAAAGCAAAATGATATATATTTAATATGTTCATCAATGATATATGATATATCATTTTTAATATTTGTTCATATATGTTCAACATAATTATCTTTATTTTCCTCAATTCTCATCAGAATCGACTGTATCACCTCATGAGATCCTGTCCCCATGGGGACAAATCATGTCGTCCCATGTGTCGGAACCTGCTCAAAGGTCTCTTCCCACTCCTTCTTCTCCTCCTTTGGGAAAGGCACAAAATAGGGCACATCTGAGGTCAAGTCGCAATGGCCCAAAGAAAAGCCAAGCGAACTCGGTGGATTTCATCGATAAAACATGATAAAACATGATGGAAATATGGTTCTGGAGATGATTTGGATATGATCTGCGGATGATTTTGGTGATTCTTAGTGTATTCCCAAGGCCAAGAGGTTGCCAATCATCACCAAATATCACCCAACATCGAAAAGACAAACCTGAAAAAACTATCACCTCAAATCAGGAACACTCATCAAACATCACAACGGTTGGCCAACGATCCTCGGTGAAGAGATATTCGCTGGGTGGGTTGTACGACTCGGCATGCCCCGGCAGGGCCATCTTCGGTGCCGGCAGAGGCACAGGTGCCTGGCGAAGCGGCGAAGCTGGCAGCACTTCCTCGGTGATCATATCACAAAAACATGGAACATCATTTATTGCAATAGACATATCATATACTATTATCATTATTGTATATATATATATATGTATATATATATATATGTATATATATGTATATATATATATATATCTATATATATATATATAAACATACTATATGATCATACTTTGTGTAAAATATGATGTATATATACATGTGCATATGTAATATCATACTATTTATTTGTGTCATAGCATGTATCGGTATCGTATCATAGATCTTATCATCTGCAAGACCGCCAGATGCATGTTTTCTTTTTGAGTTGCCAGTGGAATTGCAGATGATGGTTAAATTCGATTGTGTATTCAGGGAAGCCAACCATGACCTAGGTGCGTTTTGGCTTAGTTGGTGAAGTCTTGCTCCCAGCCATGGCAAAGCAGCTTGCTCCCTGGCCACCCCAAATACGTTTGGGGGAGAAACGGGCCAAGTATAGAGGTAACATCACCAATCGTGCGCATCTTGCGCCCTTGTGGTGATCCTTTAGCTACAATGCCTGCAATGGTTTAAACTGCCACTACAACTAGGGCCAAACAAATGAAAGATGAAAAATGCCCTGTGTATATCTATGTATCCGATCCCATTGCACTGGTTGATTAATAGGATTTAAATGGATTTAATAGGTATCCATATTCAGGACTATAATAGTCCGAAATATGTAGATAAAAGGTAGGATGACCCCCTATAATAAACAATCAACCATGGTATGTTTAATGGCTCAAATGGACATAATAACATCACGTTTCCTCCAGGATTCTGTGATGATTGCAGGAAAAGCATGCTGGATGACATGTCAAACTACTTCTACATGTATGTGTATATATATATATACGTAGATACATATACAAACTAAGTAACATAGATTATGCATAGATTTGTTTAACGTGTATATGTGTGTGTGTAAGTATATTATATGATTCTAGATGTAACTAGAATAAGATATAACTACATTTGCATGTATATACTATAGACTATATATATTACATTATCTTTACTGCGTCTTTCAAGAACTTGTTGCCCAGCGCCTTGCGTCGTGGCTTTGCATCATCTGCCCAGAGATCAAAGACCTCTGGTGCTGGTGGTGGAGGCGGCCTGGCGGCGCCATGTTGGAACCGTGGACTAAAAGGGACGATTGAAGCAAGCAAAATAGATGGTTATCAATGTTATAATAACATAATTATAGTGGTATTATAACCATAATTCTTACAACCATCTATTATTGTATAAAATGTGTTATGATAATGTTATAATATGTTATGGATGATGAACAATATACGATAAAAACATCCTGCAAACTATGTGCAAACATGGAGATCATCTGATGATTTCATTGATTTAAGCATCACCAATTGGGGTATATATGTGGAAATGTGTTGTTTTTTTTTACAAAAATGGGAAATTAAGTGGGATTTGACCGAGTAAATGTTGGACATCCGGGAATTGAAAACCTATGGACCCAGGGAATTGATCAACATTGGGTTAAAAACCAGGCTGACTAGAAAATCACTTTCCCCATAGGCAAAAGAGGATCTTGGGGCTCTATAATGGGTATACAGTTATACAATGTTATACATCATTTCTGGAAGACAAATATCATTCAGCCTACTTCTGGAACTTCAGGGCCATTGCACATCGAGTGGAGTGACACTGATTTTGTGTGGGCTTTGGATTTCCCTTGAAATTGAAAAAGAACCTGAGCATTGCCAAGAATCTTCAGATGAACTATCGCACTTCTTCCCTTCCACTGGTTGGTGATTTCAACCCCTTTGAAAAATATGAAAGTCAGTTGGGATTATTATTCCCAATTTATGGAAACATAAAAAATGTTCCAAACCACCAGCCAGTCCATGTTGGACCATGAAAACTCATTCCAGGACGAGCACCATGCATCACTTTCCTTCCGCGTCAAATGGCGATGCGCAAGTTCATCGAGAGCTCTCGTGCCCCTGGTTCCGCTAGCGCTGGGTCTTGCATGTTCGCGTTCAAACTCCCTGCGCAGCTTGGAGCAATTGCATCTCGGATATGACAAAAGCAGAGCCTAAAAACACTTTCGGATCATCTGATTCGGGTTCCCTCCCGGTGTAATACCCACAAGATAGGATATATAACTACATTTATTTGTTTCACATATAAAAGAATATGATTGATATACATGTGTTTGTATAGTAAATTATACTGGACGATAATATGATAATAAAATATCACATATCACAATTACAAAATAGCAAAACATAATATCATATATATATGTATATATATACATACATATATATATATATATGTATATATAAAAATAATATCATATATATATATATACACATACATATATAGACATAATATCATATATATATATATAATCATATATACATATACATATTATGTATAATATCATATAAACTACTGTAAATAGTACAATATAATATGATATAAATTAAATATCTACGAGTATATTGTTTGCATGAGAACTTATACCTTTCTGGTCTTCCTCAGGAGGGTCTACCTAAATCAAACAGAATCATCATGGTCAAATAAGCCACTGCAGTCGTGGTGTTCTGTGGCACCTGTCCTTCACAGTCCCGACAAGTGCCAGGCACGACAGTCGCAAAATTCAAATTCCCCAATTTCACCAACGGCCAGCTATGCTTCTAATGTCTATGGGAAGCTACTGCCGATGGCTGCGAGGCAAATTCCAAGCTTAAATCCAGTTTCTAGCACAGCGTGGGCAAAAGAATCTGCAGATTCATTTGGAATTGCATGGTTCAACATAAGAATGCTTGGATGGGCACAGGTCATAGCATCTTGCAGACTCGCTGGTGTATGTTTGTATGCATTCACGTGTACAGAGCGCAAAGACTGGGTAAGTCTGGCCACTCAAAGTGAAACCCAGAAATTTTCTTCAATACTGCCTTTACAGCGCCGGGAGGCGCACTAAACATGAACAGAATAAACTTGGACTGGGATAAGTAGAAAACAAAACAAATACGTAAAAAATAAACCCAGCTGACCTGAATTTGGGTTACCAAACAGTTGTTTTATTGTCAAATAAGATGTTGGTAATTTAAAACCATTGGGTGATCTGCAGATTTGCTAACCAACGCATGAGCTGGGGCTAGCACGACGTGCTGCATTGGCAGCCATGATAGCAGGGTTGCACCGGCAGCCAGGGGCTGCCATGAAAAAATCTACACAAGGTGCTTACAACCAATGAGGAATAGACTAACGTGGTAAACCTTAAATGAAATAAGCCACTGCCCCCTCTGCTTTTACTTTCTTAGGGTTTTAATATGTCTTAATAACCAAAATTATGGGGTTGATTCTTTGGTTTACCACATTCGTCTATTCGTCTAAACTAGCAGAACTTCTTGGGCACTTTCTGGCACGGAGATGCTTGTCCAAAATTCTCACAATAAAAGTAAAAAACACCTTGCGCAGACACAAAATTGCGGCAGTAGGCCATTGAAAGGTAGTGGCGTCATGTGGCGTCATGCAATCTCAAACATATTTTGATACATCTTAATTTTGGACGCCGATTAGTATGAGGATTCACTATTGTGACAAGTTTTTCCAAAATTATTATGGATCAGTGGAATTGATTGAGGGTTCCACTATTGTGTAAAGTTTATTTTTGGTACTATTTTTTCACATTATTTTTTTTTCGTTTGTTTTTTTTTCATAAATTTTATTTTTCTTATTTTTGAAACAGTATTGAAATATTTGATGAATATGTGTTTGTTGTCTGAAGAAGCAACTTTTTAAGGGGGTAGTCAATGAGCAATATTGATCCTCAATAATATGTTTGTTGTGGTGGTCCTCTCTTGTCCAGCTGCTGCCTGAGGTGACAAATTTTCAATCATTCCTTTTACATCCTTTTACCCGTTCCTTTGCTAAAGTTTTTTTCTTTTACTTTCTGGAATTCTCAAAAATGTCCAATTACCCAAAATATATGATGCCTAATTAAAATCACCCCAAAAAACAGCCACACAATTTTTCAAGGGGGTAGTCCATGAGCAACCCTGATCCTCAATAGTATGTTTGTTGTGGGGTTCACTATTGTGTCCAGCTGCTGCCTGAGGTGAAAAATGTTCATACATTCCTTGTACCCGTTCCTTTGCTAAAGTTTTTTTCTTTTACTTTCTTAGTTCCATTCTTTTGGAATTCACAGGAGTGTCCAATTTCCCAAAATATATGATGCCTTTTTAAAACCCATTTTTCCCCACCTGCCAGGTGAGGGTTGTTAGATTTTATCAGAGTTGTTCTCCTTCTTCTCCTTCTCCTCCTTCTCCTCCACCACCTCTGCATCCACTTCCATGTCCACTTCCGCCTTGCCAACTCTTCGCCAAGCTCTTCGCCAACTTCCGCACGCAGTGGGCACTGCTGGACCTCAATGGAAGGGTCTGAACGCACAGGGTCTGCTGGCCCTCAACCTGGGACCTGCCGAGTTCAGTGAGGACCGCTGGACCTCAACCTGGGACCTTCCGAGCTCAGTGAGCACCGCTGGACCTCAACCTGGGACCCGCCGAGCTCAGTGAGCACCGCTGGACCTCAACCTGGGACCTTCCGAGCTCAGTGAGC
>Ga0126342_10002255_pt1 | contig 29604 bp, 23 predicted proteins | sample Cyp1metagenome_FD_92528 | JGI IMG/M metagenome (GOLD analysis project Ga0126342, IMG submission 92528) | Coral microbial communities from Lord Howe Island, Old Settlement Bay, Australia - Cyphastrea 1 metagenome | ecosystem: Host-associated > Invertebrates > Cnidaria > Coral ...
AAGCTGTTCTTTAATAAGGGTTTAATAAGGGATTGGCTCCTTTGGGAAAGGCTTGGGGTTTGAATTTGGCAATTGCCTTTGGAAAAGGCTTGCTTCCCTTCTGGGCTTCCAGGAGCTGCTCTGGCACAGCTTGCTGCAATAGTGAACCCAGCAAACAAACCTACTAAAGTGAAATGGAGCCTCTCCTGGTCCTGGGCCTTGGAAACTTGTGGAAAAGCTGTTCTTTAATAAGGGTTTAATAAGGGATTGGTTCTTTTGGGAAAGGCTTGCAGTTTGAATTTGGCAATTTTGGAAAAGGCTTGCTTCCCTTCTGGGCTTCCAGGGGCTGCTCTGGCACAGCTTGCTGCAACAGTGAACCCAGCAAACAAACTTACTCAGATAGAGATGCATTTACAGGCTCAGATAGAGAGATGAGCAAAAACTTGACTGAGCTACAGCGTTTTTGAGGGAAAAAAAGCCTCTCATCAGCAATTACAGTTTTTTTTCAAAAAAGGGCTCTCCCAATTTTGTTTTGCCACAAAAGCGAACCCTCCAAACAATACATGAGTTTCAGAATAATTTGGAAAAAATTGCCACAATAGCGACTCTAGCTACTAATCAGGAGCTAACATTATTTACTTTCATTCATGTCTATTATATATGACTAATTGGTTATCAGGCATGTCAGGGTTGAAAGCACCAACCCAGACTTGGTTGAAGGGAGAATTCACAGGAATCTTCTAGATGGAGAGTTCAAAGAATCATAATTATCATATAGTTATCATAGTTATCATATAGTTTCCCTGCAAGTTGTCCCTGAGCCCATGGTTTTTTTTCGATCACATCCGTCACGGGTCCCCAGGGTCCCCAGGTTGGGCCGTTCCATTGAGACGGTGCTCTCCACCGTGCACCAGTCCAGAAGCTCGGAACGAGACAATCTGAAGGGCTTCGTGCGGGGGCCCAGATGACCGATGGCGACCCAGCCATCCCATTTTTCGGACATACGTGGAATCTTGTGGATGGCTGGTGGTAGACATATGTAGACATTGGTAAACCCAGCTATAATAACTATATATATTTGGAGACATTGGTAAAGCCAGCTATATATATATATATATTTTTTTTGGTCAAAAAAATCCCATGAAATGCCATTCACCAAGCATTGCAGTCATGGTAACATCTTCTCATTTTTAGGGGCATAGTGAATTTCATAAACCTCTATTATGAAAGGGGTTTGAATGGAAACGCATGCTTTCTTTAGGGTCAATAAACATGGCATCCAGTTTACAACATTTGGTCATCCATCCCAGAATGGGAACCCTTATAACGTGACCTATCGTGACCTTTGACCATGGCACATATGGTACTGTTTATGGAATACCTTGTGATACCTATTTATGTCGGTGTACTGTATATATATATATATATATATGTATGTAGGATTATATAGGTATTATGGTAATCCCCAAATGAAACCCCGATTGAGTGAGTTGGCTGCGGATCAAAGCACCCCATCATCAAAGGACAACCCCCTGAGCCGAAAACATTAGCCGATTAGCCATCCCATTGTAGCTTTGTTTTTTTTCAACCACACTAGCCGCCCCCCTTATGATGAGATGTCCTTTTTTTGAATGCCTCATTTAACCCCTATAGATCCCTATAGTCTGATCTTCAGTAAAGGTGGGGAGCTTTATCGTTGGATCTTTGATGTGGACCTCATATGAATTTTCCAGGTGGACAAGATGGTGTGCAACGAGCCATCGCAGCGGATCACTGCGCCAGCTGCGGCGGAAGCCGCTCAGCTGACGTCGCAAAAAAAACAGGTTGGTTGATAGTATAGATATGTTAAATCATGTTAAATGGAGATATTAATAGAGGATAATAGAGGGGTACAGTAACCCTGTACCCCAAAAAAACATTGATATAGCAACTGGATACCAAACTGAGCCTTCTGGTCCCAAACGGGCTACTATCTGTTTTGGATATGTGCAACCGCAAAACGCTATGAGATACATGGTCGAGACTGAACATATCATATGAATACTGCGATGAAGGTCCACCAAAACCAGCTCACCAGCTGTGGTATAAAGTCAATCGCGCATTTTATATAAGAGAAACGGGTGGTATAGGCTCTCCAAAATGGAAGGTTTTCTATTGAGTTTACCACATTGTTTCGATGTGAGCACTGGGTTCCCGAGATTTTCATCCAGGGCAATGCCTGAGCTGCGGTCCTTGTTTGGTGAAAGAACACCCCTCATTTGGCCCTCAAAGTCTGAGGAAGATTGCTTGAGTGCTTTTGCTTCGGGTTGATTATTGCAACATGTGCAACATGTCAAACCACTCCAGCCGCGCCGACCTTGAGGCTGGTCTGAAGTAAAGAAGTAGATCCATGCCCAACTCCCCGTCTCCTAGACTTGACATCCCGGATTTTGGAGGGTAAAACCCATGGTTTCCCGTAGATTTTTCCCTCCAACCAACGCCATAACCACCCCACATGCCACCTTCACATGCCACCTTTTATGTTGAGCTTCTCCGAGGCATGGTGGAGTGAGATCTTGAGCGGAACAGATGGCTATCAACATCTCGTCCGTGCGGATGAGGTGTTGTTCACTCAGGCGCTGCCGTGGTGGCCTTGGGGGCCATTTTGGATCCATTGCTGAACCAACGTGGGCTTTTTTCAGGGATGTTTCCGTAGATTTTGTGAGTGGTTATAACATGTTATAACGGTTGTAACCTCTATCATACTTCATCCACTGTGCAACTTGAAGAGGCATTGGCTGTTGCTTCAGACCTGTAAGTAATTGGTTTCCATATTTTTTTTCATCGTTCAGGTTTTCCATCCCTCACCTGGGATGACTGCAAGGCACTCATGGATCTGTCAACATGAACAACGAAACCCTGGATTTATTTATATATTTTATATTTTGGATCCAATATGAGCGCATTCACAGCAGTACTAATGTGGTAAACCATGATTGGCTTTAGCAGTTTAACACTGTTTAACACATTCGTGGGTCGCCGTGGGTGTCCCCATGATATTGGAGATGGGGTCATGGGGGTCCAACCAATGGTGTTACCCAAGGGTATGATTCTCACTATCCAGTGGTTAGGAGGGGCTAAGGGGCTAGGGGCATCATGGGGCATCTACATTTCCAACAAAAATCCGGGAGCCAAGGCTACGAATTGACTTTCCCCACCACATGATACTGTGGAATACTGTGGATGGAAGAAATCCTGCACCACCTTGGATGCTAGAGTAAGTAGTCTACCACTTGAGGCGAAATGCAGCGAGACCTTCTCGGGAGGACCTCACCAGGGTCAACCCCTAGAGACTCTGATTGAGGTCACTGGGCTCAGCAACTTAAGCTGGGAATTTGTGGTTTGTCACAGCTATGTGTAAACCAAGTCAAAATCCCATTGTTGATCATTTTTTGTTTCCTTTTTCTGTTGTGAGGTTGCCAATGTTTTTTTTTGGGGGGTATTCCCTTTATTTTGAGACCACCCTAGGTCTGATTCCGTGTTGCACCCGGCCAGACAAAGGGATAACAATATGACTAGTAATTAACAAAAAGACGGTTGAGATTCATGTCGCTTTCTTTTCAGGGCATTTCAGGGATCCTGATAACCTGGTCAATAGCATACAGTAATCTTCTCAGAAGACAGGTGATCCTGGTGTTGATCCAATTGCCATGATGTGTTCCGGGTTGGGCTCATTCATATGACACTTGGGCCTTGCAGTCTTGCGATTACACCAAGGCGATTGTTGCAAATCCAGAATACCCGCTGAAGGATGAGAGGTTGATCATTGATGTGGTGAAGAAAGGCATGGACTTGCATCACTTATCAGTCAATTTGAGCAATCATCAGTCATCACGATTTGGCCAGATGGGTGGGCATTTGTTGGTCGTGATGAATTTCAAGTTTCAGGTAGGATTCGAAGACATCAGGCTGGTCTTTGGTCAACATGCTATAAATGTCCCATCACAATATCTGAATCTTTCTCAATCTTTGTTTTGTTCGATTTTGTTCGACCTACCAGTATTTTGCTTGGTGTGTAATGGATGTGTATACACCCATTTTGGTGAACTTCCTTTCGCTGAATCATGCCAAATTCTGTTCACTAACCAAGACAAATTCAGCACCCAGATTCCATTCATTTTCATTTCACTGAACAGATTCATTGGAGATCTGGTTGGTGAATAATCATCCCGTCCCAACTGACAAATATTTTTGGAGGCTTGGCGTTGCAATCTGTGGACAACCGGCGGCTCTACTGCTTCCGCGAAGCTCAACGAAGACTGCAACGCTACCACCAAAGCGATGCCGTTGTGGCCCGCCGGAAAGCGGGTCAGTGGATGATGCCGTTGGTGGATTATGCTGGATCCCTGTTTGAGAAATCTCTCGTATCTTCAGATCATCAGATCATGACAAGGCTACATAGGCTACCTTCCTTCGTTTTCCATTGCGAGAGTACGCTAGAAATTCGGTATCCCAAAGGTCCCATGACGAGAACGCGACTCTCGGCCATTGTTTCAAGCCACATCAGAAAATGGCCGGCCGACTGGTCGGATCCAAGGTTTGGATCAAGATCCGTGAGCACAAGTATGACATTGTGTCTCGGCATGGTGTTGTGGTGAAACATGGTGAACCCCGGAACGGATGTTGAATTGCAAGAATCAATCGAATCTGGCTCTAAGCATCAACAATCGGCTTGTACACTCATCGCCACATAGTTTGCATATGTTTGTGTTATATTATATTTTATGTTATTAGTATGCGCATATATAGTCACACAAACACACACATATATATATATATGTATATCATGTAGAATTACAGTACATGGCAGATGCCTGAGTTTACCCGGGGTCTATGCAATTGTTCCTCCTTCCCCCAATGCCCAAATTCCTGCGCCATCTTTTGTTTTCTGGCTCCTGACAGTAAACTCTAAACCTTAAACCCGGAATCCCTAAAACCTTAGTCCCTAAAACCATAAACCCGAAAGCTCAAGCCCCAATCACTGCAAAAAGACCGTGGTTTTTGCAACTTCTCGGGGCCATGTTGACCGTGCGAAAGATTCTCAATCGCAATGCCTGGGAAAAGTTGGGGGCCTTGCGCATAGTTGCACACACACACACACCTTGATATTATATATATTATATATACACAAAACTATTTGGTTGTGTGTGAGCCATTCAGGATTCGATTGGAACTTCTCAAAAGAACGGGTCCAGGTACAGGAGCGCTTCGTCAAACACTACGACACCATAGATGGTGGCAAATCAATCATTGTGCGTGGCCAGTCGCGACGACAAGGCTCGAAGGATCCTTGTGGTGCAATACCATGATATTTGTGATATGTGGGTGTGTCTGAAATGGGATGTACCCTAAGTTACGGATATCTTTTTTGGGGAAAATGATGATCAACCACTGGATATTTTGGGGCACCATTCTCTGAGAAACCCAGTTGGGTCCAAGGTCATGCAGGGCTGTGGTGACTATCGCTGCTCCCGCTGGCAGCAGGGCTTCTGAAAGCAGAAAAAACATGTCACTGAAGTGTTCTGACTGATGCAGATGTTCACAAAGAACGGCTTGTGGCCGTTACATGAAAGCAGACAACGCAGAACTCTACTTTACGGTACTTTCAACCATCGTCAAGTCGTCAACAGCTTGGCGGACCAGCGCCATAGCTCACAAGCAGAGAAGGCCCACGAACGAATGCTTTGCAGATGTTTGCAGCTATCTTGCACTGAGAACTGTAGAGATATGTATGACACAGGAACCGCTGACACATGGAACTTGCAAAAGATCTTTGGACATGGACATGAACATACTGTAGATTCGACACACATAGACCTGGCTGGTGGTTTCTGGTATTGAATGTTTTGTGATCCTACATTGAATATATTCCTACTGAATATATTGACTCCACGCAGACGAATTCCTTGGGGGTCTTTGGAACATGTTGGAACCACCAGCAAGCCAGTGTGACTAGCCATCAGGCACCTGCAGATTGAGAAGCAACAGAATTCCATCGAACCAACATGGCCAAGGAAACCATCTGGGTTTGTTGAAATTGGGGGGATATCCAAAATTGCATTTTCATGCAGAAAATTGATGATCAAGCATGATCAACAATCAATTATTCTTGGGCACCCTTTGTCACACAAACAAACCCATCTGAATACATTTAAAATCAATTAAACTCATTTTTTAGATCATCGAAATACGGTCTTCGAATGGTCATGAGCTTCCAATCTGCCCCGAAGAAATTGCCTCGTCGACCTGCTGTTTGTGATCCTACCTTTCCAGGAAAGCAGGTGGGATACTGATTTCAAAAAGAATATGAAGCTATCAATGGAATGCTTGAATTGAAATCTACAGGAAATGATTGTCCTTACCGCTCCAAATGTTAAAGGTTCCCTGTAGATTTCCCCTTAAACCCCCTGAAGATATCAGCCTTGTGTTCCCCCCTTGAATTTCCAAATGGTGTTCAAATGGTGTTTCCATCCTGTATCCACTTTCAAAGCTAGTCTCCCAGAATCGGTCAAAGGTCCCCAAATATTGAGTGACATGTAGGTTGCCAAGGTTTTCCACCATTCTTGATGGTTCAATCACCCATTCCCATCCATTTCCTGGATTTAGGTTTAATAAACATGTCCATTTCCTGGATTTAGGGTTAATAAACAATAATAAACATGGTAACCCGTGGTTTTCCGTGGATATCTTTGAGTCCAAAACCCATGGCTTTGATCACTTCTCCACGGCTGGGTCAAGACGTGGGCGGAAGAGTCTTCAGCGTACAGCGCGTTGCTTTGTCGCTGCGCCCGTCTAGGGCAAATCGATCTGCGGATCTTGACGTTTTGCAAAACTGTGGCGGATTCACGACTTGGATCGACGAATGGGGGTGAAACTGGGAAGATGCAGCTATTCAATGCTCAAAGATGTCAAAACAGTGTAAGATAGTGTAACGCTTGAGATATCGTTATATGATGTTATATTGTTCTTTCAAGAAAAGGCCCAGCTGGGACACAATTCCTACCATTCCGATTCACACTCGAGAATATCATCAATCCCAAAAATTGGCATGAATTGGCCGCTCCTGGTGAAAACGTTCAGCATGAATCTATCAGGGACGACGGCCCGACCAGTGGCCGCAATTATGACTGCTTATGTTACCGTAGGTACACTTTCCTAACTAGTGGAAAGTCCAAATAATAACGTCATCCTTGCATGCATTGCATGAGGGGTTTTCAATTGCCAAGTTGGACTAGAGGACAGCTGTGGAGGGGAAAGGTGTTTGACTTTAATGAGCCCATGCTACGTCTATCTGCGGGCTTTGGAAGTTTTCAGCTTCTTTCAAACTTGGACTCTCTCTTGATCTAAGGAAAACCCCAGTGAAACCATGGTTTTCATATGTTTTCATCACATGCAGGGGATTCTTCCAATTGTCCAGTGAGCCAAGGTCATCAATGTCATCAATCTGTCATCAATCATCTTGCAGGTCATCGGTGGTCATCCAGGTCTCATCCATTTGGGAGCCAAGGTCATCATCTTGCAAGGCATCTTTGGCACGATCCCCTCAGCGGCCCAGAGCTTCACCACGATGTACTTGCAGCGGGGCCTGATGGGTTTCCGCTCAAAAGAGCGGATGGTCCCCCGTGCCGCATGATACAGGGGTGATGATGATGATGGTTATCAATGGTTATTATATATATAATGGTTATTAATGGCTATTAATGATTATTAATAATTAATTATCAATGATGATGATGATGATGATGATTATGATGTAAACCCATGTAAACCCGGTGTTATCATACAACAATCTCTGTAAACCTCGATTCTTTTGATTTTTGAAGGTTAGAAGTATACGCACTCCCAAACAGTAACTAACTTGGGGAATATTTGCAGCAAGAATGAGTTCCCCTCCTGTTATCCTTGGCCACGGATGTATGTTGAGGAGTGGAATGACATGATATGATGTGGTTGACGTTTCATGATTCATGGTGCAATTATGTAATGCATTCAGAGCACCCACGCACAAACACACGAACACACACACACAAGGATAAACAAAAACAAAGACAAAGCACATTTACATTCATATGCAGTATCATATCATATAGACATGTAGAGTCATTTTGCGAACTGAACAGGGAAAGGGATTCCCACTCTTATGGAGAATTTTCCTGTTGAAGATTGGGACCTTCCATTGCAAAAGTTGTTTATGAATGTTTATGAGAGGTTGCGGGCAGATATGAAGGTGCAAGGGGCCCTCAAAGATGCCAAAAGCATCCAAAAGCCCTTTGTTTTCGGAAAATTGCACATGCAGATTCTCGTGGATCGCTCCAGATGAGCTAGCTTGCACAATCCACGCGCTTGCAAGAGATCCCCGACTGATAACTACCTCCACTTAAGGAAATCCAAGACCATGCAAAAAAAATGATATTGATTGTTGCTTTGGCATATATAGTTACTGTACATATAGTAAAACTTTCAGGACAACCTTCCCAGGAATAAAAAAGGCAGATTCCAATCGCGTGCTGAGATTCCAGTACCTCCAAGGATTTATGAAACAAAGTGGTTGCGATGGGGACAATCGGCCAGGTTTGTTTCAAGTCTTGGCCCTTGCTAGGCTGAGTTATTTAAAGTTATTGAGGCTATGGGTATGGCTCACCATTTTAGACCAACAAAAAAGTGGATGGGTAGAAACAAAACACACACACACATACGTATATATATATATATATTATACAACTGTTATACTGTTATACATTTATTTGGTTTTATACGTTTGTAACATCAGTTCTACCCACAATAGACAGAAGTGACCACTTGTAGGACTTGTAGGACCCATCGGGTCAGATCCTTTGCCCCCCCCAAAAGGGCGCCATGGCCTCCCATGCGAATCATGTGGCGCTGCCTTGTGCTGGCCGTCTATGGCCTTGCCGTGGAGGTTTCCTGTGGATTTTCCCTGAAACCAATCTGAACACCGAACATGTCTTTGCGGTGCAAATTCCATGGTTTGATGATGTTTGATTGTATCCAAATGGGTTCATATCCCAAATGTATTCACATGTTGGATCAAATCCACATTTTCACATTCTTGTGGGTTGAACGCCCATTTTGTTGGGTCGGGTCCAGGCGGTTCCAGGCCGTCACTCTGATCACTTCGGTGCTGACGCACGGCTGTGGCACCTAAAGACCCTGGCCAGGTGCGGTCACCACACCTGGGGAGTCATTGCTTGGTGAAATGGAGGTTTCATGGGGAATTCAGCAGGATTTCATGGGGATATCTCTGGGGGAAATCAACCAGTTTAATCCATTTTACTGGATCAAGCTTGGAGGGGTCAGCTAGAAAGATGCAGGGTATCAACGATTGGTCACGATGAGGGGCGATTCTAGGAACAAAACCTTGGGGTTGCCATTTTCTCATTTTTGGATTGGGGAAATTTGGAGGATGATTTGTAACCCATTCGCTATTTTTGGAGGTGCATCCCAGTGTTAAAGGTTTCTAATTTACAAATGCATTTTTGATATTTTTTGGGTCCTACATCTAATATATCACAGGAGGATAGTGGGGCATTTGAGCATGCTTATCCGTTACTAAGTCAGATTCACATAGAAGGACTGGGGGTTGATATCGATGTTGCTAATGGTGAAGCCCGTTTTGGTGAAGGGTTTCAAATGGTTTCAAACGCTAGTCCGATTTGGGTGCTTTAGGGTCTTCAAGTGTGACCTGCATATGTCACATGCCATATGTATAGCCTTTGTGACGGAATTTGGGGATTGTCCATACTTTTCAATATGCCTCGCTGCCTCGTATTTCATTATCCTCATCATCATGAATTGTCCTCAGCAATACTTCAGGGTGCAGTTTAGTTATAGGGGCCCCTTAACTCCCAAGTTATGGAAGTTATATCACCATGGTTATGGCCCTATGGCCATAAACATCACCCCAACTGCACCCCCAGCTCCGGGCCCCATGGCCCCATGGCCCCATGGCCCCACGAGGTCACAGTGTCTCCGAAGGGTGAAGGTTGGTGCAGGGCCGCTCGGTGGCGGTGGGACTCTTCAGCCTGGACATTTCAAGTTGCAATGGGCAAGTCTTGGGCAGATCTTGGGCAAGTCATCATCATCAGTTGTTCGTTTTCCCCTAAGCCTTCACCATCCTTGATCATCCAGGTCCCCTGTTCGCTGGCGTGCCTTAGCCGGCACGCTGGAAGCGAAACTTCGAGGCTTGGCCTTGGTGCTCTTGGTGGCCTTGGTGGCCTTGGATGGTTGAAACATGTTGAAACCCTATAAATAAATATAAATAATGGAATATACCACCTATCAACATCTATCAACTGGTGCAGGATTTCGCAACCATCCGCTGCAATTATTTTTAGGATTTTGATGGAATAATCATCTCCACATGGAGATTGATAGGATAATCGGATAATCATCCACACTTCAATGGATACTGCCACCCACTCTAACGTAAATACACCACTCAGTAGATGAGGCCAATAACATGAACCGATTCACTCGGGATTCTGGGGGTGTCTATGCTAAAAGGGGGCAATGGAGAAAATAATCTATATACTGTCCATCGGCGGCTTGTCATGATTCTCTACGATTTCCCACATCCTTTATCAAGTGCATGAATGATCATGATGCGAAGATGTTCTTCTTCCGTCTTTTGCCGACAAACAGCAACGGCCCAAAATCAAGAGGCGCAACTGCTATTTAACAACCCCTCAAAAAGACAGGAAAACTCATGTGCAGCATCACTTTTTGGTAGGATTTTACTGTTCTATCTGTGTGGGTGTTGCTACAATTTTCAAGAAATCGATGGTTCAGGCGGTGGCTTGGGCACCCGCTACGGCTGGCGTCGTTTTGGTGGTCTGGCGCTGCAGCACCACACCTGTCAGAGGCATCTGGTGGAAACTAAATCCTTTCCCCCGTCGAGAATGTGATGGGATTTGGGGTAGCCTATGTTCAGAGAAACCCACTTAGATCCCCACCTAGAAAGCACCATTCTATTTGTTTCGGAGCCCACGGGGCTAGAAATCATGATTTTCGGGATGGGATTTGTATTCACCTGGTGGGTTCAAAGATGTGAACAAGAATTCTCCTTATGGATGATGATTGAACATGGCTGGATCTTGGTCTAACTAAGCCAGAAGAAAGCAAGGTACGGGTTTCACGTTCTAAAATATCATACAGATTTTGATTATGTTGTAAACCACAAATATTTCTGAATGTTTTTTTTGTTAAAAATGTATTTCCCTATTTCTCTTTGATTAATCCACCGTTTGGGGAATGTGCTGCGGAAATAGTTTAGGGGGGCCCTTAAACAAATCCAAGTAATCCTTTACCCTGATGTTAAGCAATATGGTAACCCCAATGTTCAATTCAAGATGTTTTATCATACCCGAAATCGCAAAATTCGGGATGGTCTTGTGCTACTTTAATTTTACTGCAGCCAGTACTCCCCCAAGAACCTCTGGTTTACAGTGGAATTGTTTCGGATCGCGTTGACCCTCAATTTACCGATGAACATTTTAATATACTACCGCTTTTCTTTGGTACTTGTACTGTATGGGCTTTGATACCTTTTCAAATTAATTAAAGTGTATAAATTAGGCCTGGTTTATTCATTGGATTGAAGGTGTTATTTTAGTTTGGTTAGTGAGTATATATTCTCATATAACGGTAGCCAGCACTGCTCATCCAGCTGTTGTTTTTGTGGCTGGAATCATAGGGTATTCAAATGCAAGGTGAGATGCTTGCAGGCTGAAAGTGCTTCAGATAGACTACACAGATCGCAAAGCACCAGGTTACTCCATACACTACAGCTTAAGGTCTAGAGATGATAAGATGATGTAGCTCATGCACCACCAAATCTCTTCATTTGGTCGTTGTTTCCAGTGTTCATTTCAAACTCACTGAAAATCAACCATCACACAGGAACTACTATCATACCCCCAACTAACACAGAGGGGGGTCTCAGGCGATTCACGGCGCTGGAGGAGTGCGTGCACAATTCGGAGAGCTGTCCTTTGGGCGACTGAGCCCAAGCTGGTGGGATGATCATAATGATCATCCCAACATTGGTCATGTTTCAAAGGGAAAACCCATGGTGAACAGGTGTACCTATTATACCAATTTATACCACTGTTTTTGGAAACGCCCAAGATCGAATTTCCCAAAATCGAATTCTTGAGCTCTTGATTTCGTGCATATCATAACTCGCCAACTTTGCAGCCCTTTTTTGGAAGTTCCAACACCGAGCATCCCAGGCGTGGTGGTGGGCCACATTCTGATGCTCCTAAGCCATCCCGAGAGCTATGCCTTTGACATCCGGCTCTTAGATTCGCACGAAGAGGCGCACGGTGTTGAAAAAGGGGCTGGAGAGTCGTGGGCTCGGGAGCGAGCGAACTTAACGATAGATTTGGGTGTGTCTGAAAATGAGGTCTACCGGCTAAATTGTGATTTTAAAATATGTTAAAGGGGAGGATAGTGATCAAGCATCACATTAGGGGGGTCCCCATTTTCAGGCAAACGCAGATGATGAAAGATATGAACGGCCGAATGTCGCTGTTCATCGCTGCCTAGTCCTCCAAAGTGCTGCGGCAACCCATTTGTAATCACTGCTAGAGAGAGATGTACCTCCAGATATCCCTCAATTCATCTTAACCCGTGTCGATGGGTCAAAACCTTGGATGCCATGTTTGATTTTTTTCTTATCTACGTATTGTGTATCATTTCCTATTTGCAATCATTTACTATTGCGAAATACATCGAAATACAAGGTATTCTGATGTTCACCAGGGCAGCTTTAACCATTTGTTCTCGGTTTAGATGTCTTGTCAGGTGCACAGATGGGAACTCCTGGGTTCATCTTTGGGATATTTTCTATGGAACCTGCGCCTTGGCTGATTCAAGATGGCATGTTGCATGTGTGTTACCCACTGGTAAACTAACATAGCTATGGAAAATCAAAACTTTTAATGGGTAAATCCACTATAAATGGGCCAGTTTCCATAGTTATATATGTAAATTTACCAGAGGGTATGCTGGGCTAAGGGTGTTTGAATATGCCGTGCACGGAGCACGTCGGACAAATAGACCACCACCAATTTTGATCAGAACTGCGACGCCATCCTCAATTGCACGTTGTTTCTTGGATTTACATTGGAAGTAGCTAATCTCGGCGAATTTCACTGAGATTGCCGAAGTAACGGCTTTTGAGAGCACCGTGGGACTGCACATTGATGGCTCCTGGGTTTGCGACAGTTTAGCGCTAGTCACCATACCTGAAATGTCGGATGCTTAGATTCCGGGAAAACTCACCAGTGATAAACTGATGACACTGAGAGTATCGAATCTAACAGGGTCTTCCAAAGGCTGTTGCCAACAGCTTGACTTCGTCGAGCACCTTAGGCCTGGATTTCGGCTTCTGGACATTCTGTGCCTTGGACCTTGACATACCTTGACCATGTCCATAGCTGTCCCCATGCCGTCAAGTCTTTGAGTCTTTTTCCAAGCAGACTTGGTGGGTTCCAAGTTGCTTCCGGAAAGTCCCACTTTTCACGGATGGACACCTCAATTTGGCTTGCTAGCCAATGTTTCTTGCTTCAAATCAGACTCTGAATATCTCTTGATGGTGAACCATCAGTGATCCCATGTCTTTGCCACACATCCACCATCCCCAACCTCACAAAATATACATTAATTATACTACATATGTTTTCTTCATCAACTCCAAGTCGAACATACCAGCTGCCACACTTGAGTGGGTAGATTTGTCTTCATGGGCCATCTGCCCTTGATCAAAAAGTCGGAAAATTAAAGGCGTCACCCATTTTTTGTGGATTCCTTGGGCAAAAAACGATGAAAACTCATCAACTATTCCTACTTTTTGGATTTTCCCTTGGCAACTCAGGTACAGCGGCTGGCCCCTCTTCGCCCTGCTCCGCGCCCTGCGTCCGCAGCTGCGACGCCTGCGGCGCGGGCAAGGTGGTGCCGTGGCGGAGGATTTCGCACTGAGGCTGCGGAAGGCGCAGGTCGGGGCCGCCGGGGGACTGTGGAGCCCTGGTGATGATGTGGTTTCCGAAAAATTGGGCTGTACCCCCAAATCATCTAATGATTAAACCATTTTTGGAAGCCCTGGTCTTGGGGATCACCAATTTTAAGAAACACTATTCAATGGTTGCGGGGAAGCTAAGGAACGATTAGAGTATCCATATTTCATCTTCAATGGGCGGCCAAGGAGCTACCAAAGAGTTTCCCAACCAAATGATCTGAGATATGATATTATGAAGTATGCTTTCCTAGGTTTTAATTTTTAATCCAGTATTTGGATGTATTTGGGGAATCTATTGAATGTTGGGAATATTTGTTCATTTTAGGGGCCCTCTGGATCGCAAATTTAAAGAACAGTTGGGAAATACTGGAGCCACATTGGAGGATTTAGGCAGAAATTCTGGGGAGTGCTGGGAAAACTTAGTGATGGGGGATGTAAGCAACATTTAGGGACCATTCTGGGGATAATGATGGAGATGATCATGGGATCATGAGGATACAACCGGGAATATATTATATTAAGAATTATGAGTAATTATAACAATAGGGAGATAGCCCCACATTTGATGGAGAGAGAGAGAGAGAGAGAGTCCCACAGTGCCCATCCTGTATGATCTTGGAGATCGTCAGTGGAAACGAAGATTTCACAACTTCGCGGTGGCACGGTGTTACACAGCCTTCAGGAACCATTTTAAGCCGAGATTCAAGCATATCTAGGTTCGAACATGTTCGAACCTGAACCAACGGGTATGGGTCAAGATCACGAATCACGATTATCAACCCAACAAAAACGGATGATTTGCCACGAAACCAACATCTGTGGGCTGTTGCGCACCGCCGAGACAGGAGACTCGAGACAGGGCAGATCGGACAGGCTCCCTATCCAGGCTCCGTAGATCATCATTCCTCAGGGTTCGACGGACGGAAGAGCGGTGGAAGACCCAAATACGTGGATACCACGTGAAACCACACGAGAAGTTGCTGCAGGGTGTTTGTTTTGAATGTTTTTTTCCCCGATGTTTTTAGTTTTTACCTCATAACTTCCAGGTTTCCAACGTTTCTATCTATGACTTGGATTGCTATAGCGGGATGGCAAAAACCAAAAAAAGAAACAATCTGGGTGCGCGTCAAAACCCTGGCATCCCTGGCGAACATCATTGGTGAATGTGTGGGCACCAAGTTCTTTGGCAATTGTTGGAGCAACTGTTCATTTATATAGTTCAGTTGATCCTCGCAGATCATGGTCAATGAAGGGCCCAACAGACTTATAACCAATGCCCCCACTATTTGTGAACCAGGGCTTTGTTAATCCGTTTTGTCAGCAATTAAACGCCATAGGGTGCTACTATATCAGCTTATCGTGACGATATCCTTACGTATCAACTATGTATCATAGCAGGAGCTTGACCAACTTGTTACTGGACAAGTTTGGACTACGTATACTGTAACTCCCACTTTTGGTTTAAACAAAGGGCACATCCCTTTTGTTGGGTGGTCAAAACCCGGGTTTCTGGTAGTTTGCCCTACTTTATATAAATTCTTCCATTGCACAGATGTAACGGGGTGTAACCCCCGGCAGGCTAACGCTGAAATGAACAACCCACCATGAATCATGAAATTAGATGGATTTAGATCATTTTCGTTATTAACTCACTGGTTTTCCATTTATATAATATATATATATATTATATATATACACATACACATTATATTAATTCAATTCATTCTATATTGCTTAAGGCTAGGCTCCAGGGTAGCCCTTGGTTGCGCCAGGATAGACGTTGAATATCTCTCCGGTGTATCCCTGTGTGGGATCTTGGAGTCGCACGGAATGTTGCTTGCCGTTTCGATGATTTTCCCCAGCGACTCCGGAGCCACTAAGAGTTTCCCAACCACATGACAAAACCTCCATTTATAGTAAGCTACTTATCAATCCCCATTTGAAAAATATGTACATCATCTACAAATGGGAGAGATGGGAGAAGTTTCTTCGATTGGTTTCCCTGTTGGAAATGACATCATGAAGTGATAATTAATTTGAATGATTTTGGGATTTGCCCCCATTTCGAGAGCCCTTCCTGTCCTGTATCCCATTGTAATGGACATATCCCATTACTATCTATAGTGTTGTCCATTTGTATCCGTTAATTGATGCTCGTTACTATCTAATTGTACCCGTTGCTATTAATTAACATCGATTGATATGCATATCGACCACTTTTTGCTGGCCTCCATCCATACCCAGTTCAAAACCATTGCATAATACTCATTAGTATCCATTAATATGCATCAACTACACTATGCAATATTCATGAATATCATGAATATACTACATTCGTATTCATTTATATTCACCACTATGAGTTACTATCCTTAATATTTATTTATATTTTATATCCATTAATGTCCATTGATATCCATTCATACAGTATTCATGTCTATATTCATCAATATCCACTAATATCCCCTATTCATGAGTATTAATGAATATTATATAGTTGTTTTGATGCATATGAGTGGGCATTAAAATATATTAATGGATCTTAAGAATAGTAATGATTTTCAATGAATATCAATGTATACCAATTAATTAGTTATTTTATTTATATATTAATTAATATCATATCCTCATGTTCATCCATTATATTCATTGATACTTCATATCCTATAGTAGCGTCAATAAATACTATATATAGTAAATATACGATACGAATTATTCATTAAATTGATTATAGTAATTCATATTCTTGCTGGTGCTCAGTAGGGAAGGGAGGAATGATTCAATCCATAACCTTAAATAATCATCCCATTCCCCCATTCCCGACCGAGCACCAGTAAGTATAATAACCATTATCAATTATCCATATAGATATCAATCACTATAATTTTCCCACCATTTAGCATTAAAAAAAACAAGTTATAATAACCATAGCCGGGCTTGGTGTTAATAGATTAAGAACACTAAGTTAAGTAAGATATTATATACAGCCAATATTGTTTTCAGATATTATATACAGCCAAATAACACTAATCTTATATCAATGGCCATTTCAGGATCCTAAATTGGAGGTACCTACCATATATAAGGCCTATGTAAGGCCTATGTAAGGGAATATCCCCAGAAAATATGGCCTTATATGGTACAGTCCATTTTAGGATCCTGAAATTCCCATTGATTATAGCAGCATTTTCAGATCTTTGGCCAGCTGCAAGGTTAGCGCGCACGGGATGTCCTTTAACGCAAGCACACCAGGCCAGGGAGTCGAAATATGGCGAAATATGGCGAAATCCATGGTGGCTTCATGGAAGTTGCGGAAACACATGGGAAACACATGATTTTCACGGGAAAAATGTGATTTTTATGGGACAATCATGGAAGACTTGTGATTTTCATGGGGAAACTAACATAGAGAAAGGGATAAACTACCATAGATGTGGAAAAATCCTTGGTTTCCCGAATATGATCTGCAAATGGTGGGCCTTCCACATCTAAGTTTGCAGGAGGGTACCTTCCATGGGGATATCATGGGGATATCCATTTTATGGTGTATAACTTCGGTATAACTGGAACTACAATCTATTTTAATACCATCTGGTAATCTAACAATTTGCGAGCTGGAGCCCAACAGTTTTGTTTTGTAGCTTAAGTCAAATCCACATGTTTAATCATGTTTCTTGGTTCAGTCCCCGCTAGGATGTTGCCATGCCAGAATTGGCCAAATGATTAGTAACTGAGGTATATCCGGGATATCCCAATGCATCCCTCGTTATAGGGAATTATAGCACCTACCGGCCACGAATCCCGCAGTCGCCCAAGGCCTTAGAAGCTGCAGAGCTTGCGGCCGCTGATGCTGGCAGCACCCTCCGCCGGGAAGAGCTCGGAGAGACTGGGCGAAATATCACGCGCCGCCGTTCGGGTGGATGAACCATGAAAAGCTGATAAAATTCACCAACAAACTGGGGATATACTCTCGTGAAATCTTACCTGTTGAAAGTTTTTTTATTTTTATTTTTTTTGCTATGTTAGTGTTTGGGATATGGAAATTTACCCTGCAGACTCTGGGAAATGAACAGAACACACGGGAAACCAATGGGGAAAGGACAGCCCCGGCAAATGATCTACTTGCATGGTAGGTTTTCCATATCAATGTTGATTTACTGGAGGGTACATGGCATTGTCCCACTAGCAGGGTGATGTAAAAAGGGCTCGCATCCAATGAACAAGATAGAGGTAAATGATGATAAACGTATGCCAAACGGGCCCCATTTTGTCTGAAAAGGACATCATTGATGTTTTGGTTGTTTAAACTTGATCAATGAATTGCGATTTGACAACATTTCACATGGTGGTGCAGTTGATTCGCAAAATGAGGACAGCAATCACAAATACCATGGATTCACCATGATTCACCCATAAGCATTGTGGGTCAACTGGCAAAGATCAAAAAATGGTATGGACAACCCACTTCAAACTTGAATCCTTCACGGTTCCAAAGCTATGACATCCCAGGCCAGTCATGGCACTGGATACATATTTGCCAAGGTGATGGAACGACACGTTGAGCTTCACGGCTGCAGGGCATGGGAACGGCTGCAGGGAACTTTTGCGTTTCAACATGTTTCAACGTAAAAGACACTTTTGTGGTTGACAAGGTGTGCCTGAAAATCGAACAATTTCAGTAAGTATCCCTCTAAATAGCAATTAATCCACTAGCGTGTCATCGCCATCATCATCATCGTCATCATCATCATCATCATTTTGCCACTTCAAAATGATCAACATTGCCATAGATTGTTTAGGCATTTTGAGACCCATGTTGCCCCGCAGCCAAGGACTGCCCAGCTGCACCTGCAAGAACTCATGTGGTGGATGTTGCTCGGGTTCAATGTCTTTCCCCCAGTTTCTGTGGTCCAATCTTTCGCTAAGTGTGATTTGGACATATTTGGAATGCTGTGGGTGTCCCAAAACATAAAATGATATACGAAAAGGATCGAAAAAGACACACATGCGATAACAAATCCACTTTATTTATATATGAGTTGATCCTGCTGATTAGAGAATCGGATCCCAACCTACCCACGGACAGCCAACCACTGGTGGATCTCGAGTTGGATTGCCGCGGGTGATCCCAGAATTGGTCCCAAGGATTCTGTGTCAGCCCCTATACGACTGGGGAAAAAGCAACATTATCGCTGGAGGTACAAAGAAGTTTCTCAATGTGGCTAAATCCAATGATAAACCCAATGATAAGGGTGAAACCAATATTGGGGTGAAACCAATAATGTGGGGTGAAACCAATAATGTGGCTAAACCCAATGATAAAGCTACCATTTGGCGATGGTTTATACCACTCATTTATGGACATATCGGAGATGCGCTTGAACCTCAGGCTCATTAGGCTTACCACATTATTCCAATTATGCATCACTCATTCATTGTTGTTGGTTATGCCATTATGCCCACATCATTGACCACTATTGACCGTTCTTGAATCATTATTGGCCTGTATTACCGTAAATTGACTATTACTATAGCCATTACTTAACCATACTTAACCACTATTAAAGCCATTACTAACCAATAAATATTAACCGTCATTAAGCATCACTAACCATCATTAACCATCATTAACCATCATTAACCATCATTCATCACGGTATTTTTCCTTCCGAGGCAAGGCCCCAATGATGGCTGGAAGACCCCAGCTGCCCGCATCGCTACTTTGATGCGACCTGGTCCCGCGTTTCGGAGGACCAGGGGCCAGCCCCAAGGGGTGCCATAATATGGGCTATATATGGGCTATATACCCTCCAGTAAAGAGTAAAGAAATATAGCTATGGAATACCATGGAAACGATATCCCAGAAGTCTGGCCAACTCCTGTTTTTTCTGGCTTAACTGCTTAACTCTCCATGTTTCTTGGTGGAAATCTCCATTTTGATGGGTGATTTCTGGACGAAAAATCAGGGCATCGGCCCCCAGAGAGATCACCAAGGCTCATCGCCTCTGACTCTTTGTTGCCCATCCTCTCACGGCTTCAGAAACGCCTGGACCGCATGTTGCTGCTGCGGACCGCACCTGGGCATGCATTCCATTTGACATTCCACACTGGTATTAGTTGTACAAGTCGTATATATAAGTATACAATAATAATAATAATAACAATAATAATGATAATAAATATTATTATTATAAATATAATGATATATAAATAATATAATTCTTATAATGATCGATGTTACATGATATTCCTTATTTGGATTTATTTGGATAATACGAAGGGATGCTTCATCCCTTCGGTTCCATTGACTCAGACGTCCCAGGCGGAAGACTTCTGCCCTGCCAAGGATCTTCCAGAGCAGGTGCCGGAGGGCCGTCGCCTGGGGATGTCTCCGCAGCTTCTTCGAACCAAAACACCATGTTTTGGCGTTTTTTTCAAGGTTTTTTCCACGATTCATGTGATCAATGTTGTTTTCTTCGGACTTTGGAAACATGAATGGTTGGGGGTATTTCAATTCTTATTTTTGGCTGGTTTTAGGCTCTTTACAAAAGCCATCTGCTTTTGTGTGCGCCCGTGTTGAGCCGAAGATCATTGGGAGTCAAGCACTCAAAGGTGCCCCCTTTTTAAAAAAGGGGTCTATTAAGGGCTTAATTAACGTGATTAACAACCAACAACCACTACTAAGGGCTTTATTAACATGTTTTACCCAGCTCTCATTTTGGGTGGTCCCCGAACTGGGGGTTGGTGAAATCCCGATAAGACTGCCGGTATCCTCCGGGCAGGGTCTGCTGTCGGCCGAAGCGAAGTACATCCAGCACTTCCACGAGACGCTGCGGGAAAGGACACCGAGGCAATCACCAAGCCCCTGGGCAGCAGGACTAGCTGATGGCGGTTGATGGGCTGCTCCAGAAGTGGGTGCAAAGCAAGTACCTTTTTTCCGCGTGAAATTGGCACGCATAACATTTGTATACATTTGTCGCATAGCTACACCCAGCAAGATGGACAAGTTCCTCGGCATTTGTTTTGAATATAAATGATTAACATCAGGTATCTAACAATCAGGTAATCCATCTAACAATCAGGTATGATTCCCATAAATCCCATAAATGATATCCAATCAGGTAATCCAACATTTTGAATATAAATGATTAACATTGCCATTACAATCAGGTAATCCAACATGGCAATGGACAATTATGATTCGATTCGATGGTTTTCCCAGCTACAAGCTCCATTGAGTTTGGGGATTTCCCGGCTATCTTCAGCTGCAAGAGGTGTCCATAGTTGCCCAACGTGGCAATGTTTTTTAACTCCGGAAGATGATGAAAAAACACCGAAATAGATTTTGAACCATCATTGACCATTCTTGACCGTGGTCAGCCATCATGAACCATTATTAACAGTCATTAACCATCATGAACCATTCTTAATCATGATTGGCGATCATAAACCATTATTAGCCATCATTAAGCATTACTATATAAAAATTGACATTTATTAAAATTAATCATTATGAACCATGCTTAACCACCAAGTCCTACCCCGCCTGGCGTGCTATAGATTTTAGGCTTCCACATGTTCAAGCCTATTTCGAGACAACCAGGTCAAAAACTCCTGCACTACTGGGGTTTGGGTTTGCTTGAAAATCGGGTGAGAGACGGTGAGAGAAGGTGAGAGAAGGTGAGAGAAGGTGAGAGAAAATCCAATGGTTCATTCCCTGTGAAAATTGACACAAATTGGGTGGTATCCCGCATTGTCAGACACCCATCATTTTCGTCATAATTGTTCGTTTTACAATTTTGTATATTCTTGTGCCTTGAGCGTATCCCATTGATCCCCACAAAATGCGGATTCCCTATCTAGTTTCCATTGGACTTCTGCACCATGTCCGGCCTCAAGCTCTGCACAGGCACTCTCAACAGCATCCGAGAGGCGAACAGCACCTCAAAGGAGGCCGAATGGGATTGATGATGATGATGATGATGATGATGATGATGATTCCCAAGAAGCCCAGAATTGCATCAGTTTCAACCAACCGGTTCTTGTTGATGTTTTTCAACCAGACCTTGGGGATCTTGGTTCGACCATGTGAGGCCTGGGTGACCTTTCTTTGGGGTGGCGAGAGTGACCGCGCGGTAAAGGCGGCCATTTTGAACTCAGAGGCTCATGGGCCTCCACGGGTTCACATCAACCTATAGCAACTATATGTAACCATAGCAACCATAGCAACCCATTGGCAACCCCAAGTTTTGGATAGAAAAGTTGGACACCTTGGAAATGATTGGGAAACATCATCGAACTACCAACCTGCGTGGATACTTTTCGGCAGTTTATAAAATTAATATGATGATTATACAGTCAGTTCAGATCTGTTTTCTGTAGTCTTGCGATTCTTGTTGTGTAATTCTCGTGTATGTTCATTTGTGGTGATGTGCGGCGAATCTGTGGTCCGTTTTTGGGCCCGCATTGGGTGTGGAGGTCATTCGAACCATGGCGCACTCCGTGCGGAAGTGGGAGGTAGCTGAGCTGTACGGCTGTACTGGACCTGTCAGCATGTCTCCTTAACGCTGGCAATCTCTTGTGGAAACATGGCCAGATATAGTGATGACACAACTTTTTTTTGCAGTTTTGCATATGTCATATGTCTAAGTGCATGCAATCAGTAGCAAAAGATGATAGATCATTGAATAGATGGATATCATATATACATGATTATACGCACACATACACACACTCACACACACATATATATATACATACATACATATCATCTTGACAGTCTTAACACATACGTTTTTAGGATAATTACACATAATCTTGCACAATGTGTTCCATGGCAAAAACTCAGCGCCGTTCGAAACAGGCAACGGGAGCGGGCACCTTGCGCGCCTTCCTGGTTTTGACCGTGGGGGACGTGCCCGACATGGTCGCCTCGGAGCTGCTTGGCAGTAGGAAATCCTTCATGTATAGATATGATGAATATGGATATACCATAGATATACCATTCCTAGAAAAAGTAATGGAAAATCCATGGTACTCTATGAACATGGACATACCATAGGATGAATCTATGATTCTCCCAGCTCTAAAGCTCCATGTAAATATTCGTAATTAGGGAATTTGGTTCGGGGATTTCCCAGCCATGTTGACCCATCCTTTAGATCTTTCTTGGAGTATAATATGAGTATAGATAAATTTGTTAAATTGGCTTAAAGATGCGTTTAGACTAATGTGACTAATTGCCGGTTGATAGTTCATTCGTTGATCTTCACCATTTGTGGTCAAGATAAACCATGAACCGTTCATTTTTCCACCCAAAAATGCATGTTTGACAAGCGCAGGGTCATCGGTTCATCGGTATTTTGTATGGAGGAATGTCTCATAGTCGGTTAGACACACACACGCATATATATATATACATATATATATCTAATTTGCATGTTACAGGATTCAGTTCCTGCCGGATCACTACAATGATCCATTCTTATCTAGTGTGTGCGCGCGCTAGCTACGGGTGTGGTAGCCAAGGCTAGCCATGCTACTGGGCCTGATGTGGGTCACGTTCGTATGAAATAGTACCCAGCAGTGGAAGGGGACAAGGGTTGCTAGGAGCTTGAGGAAAATCAACTGCCATCCGTTTTTTTTCCAGACTTTCTATATCTATATAACTATAACTATTATATATAACTATATGAGACTATATATGACTCTATATATATAACTGAATTTTGAAGAACCCGGATCCAGGGGTAATTGGTTCTTTCTTCATTTTGCTTCCATTTGATGGATTCAGTCCCAGCCTCACCTGTCTGAGGCTACGCTCAGATGGGCTACGAGTGCGACCCATAGGCACATGCTGAAGTTGTAGCACCAGCCAAATCAGATCTGTTGCAGATATATGGGTAATTTTGCAGCCAAGACATTGAATCAGCTACCATTTGCCAGATCGAACTGATCTTTGGCATGTGCATTCTGTGCTTCAATTTCGTGAGAGGTTGACATCATGTGAGAAGACATGCGAACAAATTCCAAGACGATGGAACCATGCCTCTTATACCTGAATTATATCCCCAACCCTCTGGAAAGTGCACAGTGCATGGTGCCCATGGTGCATCCTTTGCTTCACCGTTTCTTGCATGACTTTTTCCCAGGGTGACTGACTCACCCGAGGTGACAATGAAACGATCCCAGCATCTCGGCTGCAAATCGTCGACGAAGTGTTCGGAACACTCATGTGCCTATAAATCCTATAAACATCCATAAACCAATGCCATCTTAAACTACAGAAAATGCCATCTGGATAAACATCCATAAGTTTCTGTAGATAAACATCCATAAACCAATGCCATCTTAAACTACAGAAAATCTCATGAGAATCTCTCCCGGAGATCCCAGCAACTTGACGAAAACGATGACGAAAAGAGCGTCGCCCTTAGATTTGGAACTCCTCCTTCGACATGCAAACACGGCAGGCGGCCTGGGATCCTCTGTGCGCTGTAGCGAGTTCATTTTTCCCAGGATCCCCGCAGGGAATTAGATGTTTCAATAAACCATTAACATCCAAAAACCAGTTATATAGGTCCTATGACTATTAAATAGACAATTTTTGAATTGAGTGCCAGTTATATAGTAGGGGGTACTGTACCAATTTTAGTACCGAGAAGCACTGTAATTAATAGTCAGGATTGATCAGTCCCAGAATTTTCACAGGTGTAGGATGGTTTAGGAAAGTCAGGGACGGTGCCTACATGCCAACATGCTCCCAAGGCACAGTTCTTGAAAATTCAGTGACTCGTTTTCAAGGAACAACATTACACGATTTCAACGACTTCTCATGTGAAATTCACAACAAAAAAGGGTTCCCAGACATATCAGACATTCCCAACAGCAAATCTGACTGGATCCTTGGTGGTTTCATCATCTTTCTCCGGGATCCTTGGAAACTCCACCCCGCTGCAGTTGGGCAACTGGTTCAAAGACCGCGGGCTCCAACCCAGCTTTGCTCAGCTGGCAGCCTTCACCCTAACGGCTGCCCAGCTGAAAGATGGTCGGTCATTCGAGAAATGGGGTTATATATACTATGTTATACTATGTTATACTACCCAATACATGGGGGTTGCATGGGGTTTCCAGAAATCGGGATATAGCTGGATGGTTGAGAATGGAAAATCTGATTACTGTAATTAACATTGAATAAACTTGATGATTTGGGGGTATCCCCATTTAGGAAAACATCCGTGTATTGAATATATTTTGGGGATGATCATCATTCATTTGTGTGATCCTATGAAGCAGCGGTTTCAACTGCCCAGCTGAGGAGTACACACGAGTTGTAGTTTTGGATGCTGCAGCTTGGCGTGATACAATATCTTCAATGTGATGAAACATGGTAAACCCAATGATAACTTGGTTTGTACCATCGATTTCTGGTAAAATTTGAGGATGGTGTAATGTGGCTTGGGCTTTGCATGGCGTAGCACATCACTTCGATTTGAAATTTTGCATCATCTAGTCCTGGGTAATTAATCATCGACCATTGCCATAGCAGATTAGAAATGGTGGATATTCTCCATTGACATCCACTTTTGGAGGATTTTCCAGGGGATTTTCCCGCAAACCATTGGAACCCCTTATTAGGGTGTGTGGGTTCCAAATGGATAGATAGATCGTTACTACTACGCCACAAATCATGTCGATGATCTATCACATCCACTTCCTACGCAAGAATAAACAATTCGCATATGTTTCAAAACTAAACCATGTATAATCGTAAAAAAAACGACTATTAGCCTATTGGCATCAGCCCTGAATCCCATACTGTATGATACTAAATGTGTATATAATTATGTTTGTAAATATGCGAAAATTAATCACAATCAACCACCTGGGATTCAGGACCTCAGCGGTTTCGCTCCATGACGTCAGAATCTTCTCAGAGCTCCTGATGAGGACGTCCTCATGCTCCAGCCGTGTCATGAACTCTTTCGGCTGCCGCTGATCCTTGCTGCAGCCCCTGAGACCCATCGTAGCTTGCAAGGGACCATGGGAGACGATGGGGCCATGAGTCGAGGGGTCCATCCTTGGAAATGGATATACACTTCTAATAACTGTATATAAATGTATAATCAATTTAATGTTTTAACATTATATATTAAAACACACACACACACATATATATATATATTATATATAGAGTATTGCTTGATAGTATTTTTCGATTACCAGTTGGGATATTGTTTGGTCACAAGGTCGTCCCGGCCAAACGACCAATTTTGGATAGGTAAATTGAGGTTCGAGGTTATCCCATCTCCTCCTTCTGCTCATAACATAGCTATGAACATGGCCATTTATAGTTGATTTACCTATCAAACATGGGGATTTTCCATAGCTACGTTAGTTTACCAGAGGGTAAACCATTCCGCCCTTTTTTCTGCAACACAAAAATGAATAGATCGAAACTCAGCCCCTGAAAGCATCGTGGCTTGATACATCTTGAGGTGACCAGGAAGAGATATTTGGCCATGGGCGGACCTACCTGCTGAATGCGGCTGTCACTTGCACGAAGCTCCCATGGTTTCTGGGTAAATGGTTAGTGAAGGAAATTATCCCAATAATCATCTTTTTTCAGGTTGGTGAATTATCATAATTTACCCAGATGTTCAATGTTTGGGTAGGTGATGTCCGGTTTAACAGTTTTGAGTCTAGATCAATGTGCTGTTTCTATAGCTGCCTTGCGAACACCGTGGGCCTAGAGGATGCACCTTATTCATACACCTTGTAAGGCTAAGAACCCGGGGCTGTGTGTTGCGCCCAGGTGATGGTTGTGAGGCCCAATTTATTCACCTTTGAACGCATAAAGGAAGCAGTGCAGCAACCTGCCTTCCGCTCCCTTGCCGACAAGATAGGAGTTCTGGGACAGGCGGGGCCCAACATGGCGGGAGCACTGCTGATGCATGCTGTCGAAAATTGGGTGCTCCAAAATACCCTGGTTTGTCCATATGTACGTATATATATATATTTATGTTATTTGCTGTATAGATATGGTATGGCCATAACTGGTGGTATACTTCATGTTCAGACACACCATGAACCTACGCGGTGTCGGGTGAGGTTGTAATGAGTTCGTGATGCTTTCGCTGAGGCCATGGATGTTGATGACATCTTCATGATGTGTAAGTTATAACTCACCGCACCGGGGACGATTTGGCTGGGGAAGACTTGCCAGCCTTGTTGCCACCCCCATGCACCCGGGCGCCCTGTGAAACTCGTGCCTGTTTCGTGAATTCGTTTCTTCTTAATTACTTCAAAGCCAATCAACAATTTACCCAGTCTCATTTTTTCATATTTCTCATGTTAATTCCCAGCTGTAGTCGCAACAAAAAACATCCAACAGCTACAGCTGGGTCAAGGCCACTTTCCAGTCTTTGATGGATGCCTATCTCACCACCGAGAACTTCTGGCGCCTGGGAGCTGTCCTCTGGGACTCTCAGGGGAGCTTCGAAGGCTGTGCTCTTTCAGGAGAAGCTGTGGTGGACGTTGGGATATGGTCTTTGGATGATCTTGTTTATATATATGTACATAGTTATACACATATATATAATATATATATAGCACACACACATGTAATTATATATATATATGTGTGTGTATGTGTGTGCTTAAATAGTTTTGTATGCATCTATGTATATATATATATACATGAATGTGTATATACATACAGTATATAAATACATTGGTATACAATAATATCTATCTATCTATATGTATATATATATATATATGTATATCCGATCCTCATGGATTTTCAGTAATTTTAAGTATGTTGGTCGTTTTGATTTTCTTGCCGTGCAAAGACTAAAACCCATCCCCCGCTTGCTAAGCCTTCAGTTTCTCTTGAACTGTTTGGAGATGGCAATGTAGAGAGAGAGAGAGAGAGAGAAGGGACGATGACAGTGACAAATATAATTTTTCGGCCAGCTTGGAAGCACCAACTTGTCAATACGATCTACACAATTGATATTACTCTAGAGGTGTAACATCACCAGACGAATACGGCGTTTCCGTTTTCATACATTTGTATCCATTTGTCCCTTTTTGATCCTTTTTGGATCCAACTTTTGGCTCAGCCAAGTTTTCCAAGAACTTTTTGGAGGAGCCGGGGCTTCACCGGATACCAGCAACACCCTGAGTGCTTGCAGGGTCCGCGGTCGAATCCACTGTTTCCTCCCGTGGCTCGACCGAGTTTGAACATCACTTGAGTTGAAGTATCTGTTGGAGATTTTACATCCGTTGGAGGATGTGAAAAATTGGGACATTTACCTCTGAAAAATGAAGGTCTGTAGCTGGAAAAATCATACAATGTAACTATATAAATTCGATGATTTTTTAAGCAAGCCATGCGTGATTACGGGAGGGTGCATATAGTTGAGTTGGTGGTTGTCAGACCCAGGGCCTTGGGAAAGCCAAGGATTGACTACAATTTCTGCGTGGACTTTCCTCATGCAACCTGGATGCAAGCAGTTGTTCAATGTTGTTCCTACCATTCCCAAAAAAAACAGTGTACTGCGGAAGATGGTTCAGTTTCAGCTCTCTTCAGCTGTTTCGATTGCTTTGAGAACCATGATCCCTTTGAAATCCTTTGAAATCCTTTGAATTACCACATGGTAGAATTCCAGCCTCTGGTTATGTAGTTCGAACATATTTGATTGATGTACAGAAAAGCGTGAGGGTCATGAGGCAGGATGATGTTATCATGACACCCTGCAGGATGATTAGTGACTGGGATGATTTAATCATGTTTAGCGTTTGACCGTTTTCCATGAATTGATGCAATCCCAGCGATACCCTGAGTAAACTGACGGGTTTTAGGTAGTTTGTGAAACCAATTTGACCTGTGCTAGAAGCTAGACATGGGATCAAATGGGACACACACACACGTATTATATATATATATATATCCGTATATATATACATATAACTAAAATATACTTTATATAGTATATTCAAGAGGGCGATGGAGAGAGCAACATATATAATTATATATATAATTATATATAATATATACAATGTTGGTAAAGCAATAGTAACCCATCCCCAAACTTACCATAAAATACCATAAATGGATAGTATACACTAGAAAATTATCAACATATGGGTGGATTATTGTTGCTTTACCGTCAGTCACCAGCTTAAAGATGGCAGGGGGTCTAAGATTCACGTCGGACGAGTGGACCCGGAGAACCCCCTCAGCGCATCAGGTGATGTTTGCATCCATGGACTACGAGAAAAAGATGTCGCAGCAGGAGGCATCCCAGGGATTTTTTGTGGGGGAAGCATGATTGTATGTATATGTGCATATGTATATATGTATATCTATATATTATCAGGAATCAGAATCATATTGGTTTTGTAATGTCTTATGCAATCTTATGCATATTCATAGATGTGTATTATATACAATTATATATATATATATGCACCAGGCCCTGCCACCCCCCCCCTCCCCCCCCCCCATATGGGATGGGTCCCATATACTGGTCCCATATGAG
>Ga0126342_10002256_pt1 | contig 29600 bp, 27 predicted proteins | sample Cyp1metagenome_FD_92528 | JGI IMG/M metagenome (GOLD analysis project Ga0126342, IMG submission 92528) | Coral microbial communities from Lord Howe Island, Old Settlement Bay, Australia - Cyphastrea 1 metagenome | ecosystem: Host-associated > Invertebrates > Cnidaria > Coral ...
ACAACGCTCTTCGCGCCTCAACTCCTCCGCTCCACTTTCCGCTCCGCCCCTGAATCATGCCCCTGCTGTGTGAGCCCAACGATGCGGTGCGGGCGGTTGCCGTCGCGAAGCGACGTGAATAATTGATTTTTGGAGAAGTTATATAAGTCTTTGCTGGATCTTTTGGTCTTGAAACAGGAACCGGTGAAAATGCAACTGTAGCAGTAGAGGAGACAAGAAAACAATGAATTAAGCGCACTACCGGTTCTACTACAACTACCATTGCTGTATTATATACTTGGAACATTTTTGTGCAGCGCCAGTTGTGAAACAGAAGAAATAGCAAATAGCATTATGAGCAGCAGGAGTAAGAGGAAGAAATACACAAATGCTACCAGTAGCAATTGCCAAGAGCAAAAGGCGCATCAGCAGCCGTAGTAGTCCGAATACATCGCAGTAGTAGCGTGCCTAGTGAAAGGAGAAGGACAAGCCACCGCAGCGGCAACAGCAGCAACAGTTGTGGCGGTAGCAGGGTCAGTCAAGAGAGGAGGAGAAGTTGAGCAAAGAACAGCAGGAGACTCTGAAACTACTGCCTTTTAACCTCCGGCTTGAAGATGTTGTGTCACCCATTGCACCTAAAAAAAAGATATGTTTGGTAGCTAGTGCTACCTCATTGTTTCTTCTCTATCTGCCAACTGCATAGATATTGATGTTGCCCTCTTATCTTTTCACAAATAGGTGCATAAATTGTGAAGTTTGGGCTGCTCATATTCTAGGACGATGATCACAAGTTCACAGCGCCGCCAGTGGCCACAGCACCGCTTTCTTTCCCCAGTTTGCTCCTTTGGGAAGACGGGTCCCTCAGACTTGGACGTGCTTGTCGATCAGATCGACAAGCACGAAGTTGATCAGTAGATCCACTGGTCCAAAGTGACTTAGCATGGTTGTTGCTACCGGTCCAAAGTTGATCAGTAGATCCACTGGTCCAAAGTAGACCCTGATAGACCAAGCGATTTCGATCTACTTCTGTGTTCTTGCTCAGTTTGCAAGCTAAAAACCATTAAGACTTGTTTAGACGCTCTAGCGGATATATCCAAACACATTTGTCACAATTTGTCAAAATGCTGAGGTTTGATGCAGCCTTATCGTTAGCAATGAACAAAGAGGAGGCAGTCTTCTAAGGCAGCCATTTCGCGGGTGACACTCGACCTTGCTTTGGCCCTTGTCCGGGCAACGGATTCATCGAGCGCCTTTGCTCTTTAGCACGTCCGCCATCTTCAACCTTGGTCTCTGGTGCTATTAGGCAGTCTGCGTCCACTCATTGAGAAGCTGGTCCTTGGGCCAATTTGGGCCCCTTGCTGCTCGTTCTTGATGGCTATACTCAACGGCGTCTGCCCACCTTAGCCATGATTTGTGGTGCTGTTCAGTCTCACTTCCTGGATTCTGAATCAATTTACAGATATCCTACAGTATATAAGCAACAAGACAAGCAAATGCGCTTGATTCAACGCCCAAACAGAATTCTGACAAGAGCGGGGCATGCGGTGTTTTTCCTCTTGGCGCTCGGGCTGTCATTTTGTTTGTTCAAATCTGCCCCCTGGCTGAGGAGGTACTCCAAGATCTCCTCGTCACGTCGCCGAGATTTTTTCATAAAAAAATAGCACCTTGAGTCAACGCACGCACAACGCTATTGCCTGTATTTCTCTCGTTGTTGCCAGACGTCTGCGACGTTGGTGCAAAGTCTATATGATAATTCTATATATGTTTGATTTTATATGTGATGTTGTTCCTTAGAATTACATGCAATCCTATGTTTCTCAGAAACATCGGAAAACCATACTGGTCGAAAAATTGTTGCCTACATATCCTCTCTTCGGCATAAAACATGCAAAAACTTTGGAACCTAGGAACAAGCTCCTGCCGTCCATACGCAGCAGCATAATGTAAGCTGCTGTTCTTGGACTTGTCAACGCAGTTAACGTCCTCAGCACAATCGCCCACCAAAAAATGTTCAGACTCAGTTTATCAGCTACATGTTTCAGACAAAAATCATTGCTGTTTGTGCCGTGTTCCTGGTATGGACATGGAACAGCCAAAGCATTACACTGCAGTGCTCCAGTGAGTCTTACAGACGATAAAATATCCAGAAGTTACTACTAAGTTCCTTCTTAGGCGGCAAACTCCACTGTCAACGAAGCGTGCTGCATCTTTTCATTTTATAAGCCTGCCATAAACGAACCCAGCCGTGCGTGGTGCCCCGGCTGCTTTGACTTCAACCAAAAGCATGGTGATAGGCATGCGATTTGCACCAACTGCATAGCCTGGCAAGCTCGAGAACCGAAGAGATTGCCAAATGCCACAGCTGGCTCAACGGTCCTGGTTATTAGCATGCTGCTTACTTCATTGATCATCATTCTTCAGTTCTTCCTGTTCTCTCCTCATTCTCACACATTCCGGTGTCGAGGACCACAGCCAGGCCTAGGCAAGTGATGCCTCTCTGATCCTTGGCCTCCAGGTTCCGGCCTCCACGTTCAGTCCTGAGTGCTTTTGAATCTATTCAATATCTAGATGAGAGCCAAAGTCGACGAAGTAAAACACATTGCTTTTATGATTTTCTTCTTTGTAGGCAAAAGATTTCAGTTTGAAAAAGTGAGGGCAAAAACGCAAGCAAAACTACCACGACTTGCTCCGAACAACTTTCTTTTAGCATTCAGGGTGCGCTAAAACAGCGTCACCTTATGTCAGCTTCATGAGATTCCTGGTATTGCTTCCTTTGTCTATAGCGATAGTCTGCTAACTCTGCTTGTGGCCCCTACTCAGTGAGATATCGCTGCACTGCACGGAGGTCGCCGAACTTGCAGGCTTCTTGAAGAGTCAGCCTTGAATATTGAGGTGGTGAAAGTTGAAATCGCATTCAGCATCATAATACATGGAGAAGTGCGGACCATTGCAGGCATTGCGGACTAAACTGCCACGGTTTTTGGCTGGGTCTCCCTGCGGCGTCTTGCGAACGCGCTCAGCATTTCGCAATGCCTGAGCTGGTACCTCAAAGGCACATCAAAGGGGATTCTTTTGAGTGCGTGTCTGGATTTTGGAAGCAGATTGTGTGACGCTAACCTGACAACTATGGAAGAATTCATGAGATCTATTTGTCAATCAGAATCTTGTTAACACCACCGTTTGCAATTCTACCACATTTCAGCCGGCAGACTCTGAATTAAACTGAATGAAATACGCAGATTGTTTTAACAGCTGCTTGATGTCTGCCTGAAGAATCAAGACAGCAATCTGAAATCACGGCATGGGCGTATATAAATATTATATATACAATAACAGTTAAACATACTATAAGAAACATATTCTAATATAACATTGTGTGTGTGTGTGAATTGTGTTCTAAAATTGCAATGTGAACATGTTCCATTTCTCTGATGAAACCATTATTCAATTATTCTCTTGAGGCTTGAGGGACGAACACCACCCATCTTGTTGCTAATCTTTTGCATGAGCTCCTTGTCTTCCACATGGTTCCGGATCTGGAAGCGCACGGAGAAAACCAAAATATTGCTACAATGACTTGGCAAAATGTAAGAAAGTCAAGCATTGCCACAGAATGTTTGAGCATGTTGGAGTTCTACGCACTTTTGTTTCTTTTTCCCTGTCTTTCTAGACCAGCTGAACTACTGACCCCACAATCGTGTTCGCCTCTTGTACCTGGTAATCTTTGATGGCGGTAAACCTCAGAAGAAAAAAGTCTTTGCCAATCTGCAGATTCTTCTTTTTCGATTTTAGACAAAGGTTCCTGTCTTCAACTGTCTTAGCCTCTCAGTCCCTTCACATCACTGGCTTATTGGTTTTCATTGAAACTGAAACCAAGCACTGAAGGATGACTACTGAAACCAAGTGTGTGCCTCTGTATTTGTGCATGTGTGCAGGTTTGTGTTGGAATTCTCTCTCATTGGTCATCATTCACATACGCAACAAGAGAAGGAAGACGAGGCCCCATTATGCAAAACCTTCGAGCCATGATGCCCTTGAAGAAAGAAGAAGTCTGCTTTATTTACTCGTCTTATAGTCGTGAAATGCAACCAAATTGTCTGCCAGACTCTTGAGTTTCCGCACAGGGCTTCAAACTCCTCCTCCTGCTCTAGTTCCTGACAAAAAACCAAACAAACATCCTTACATAAAGGATCATAAAGGGCTGCTTTCCAGAGCTTCTCATAGAACTTTCAGTGAGCTATATACCTGAAGATCCACAACCAATTAATTGATAAGCAACGCATTCACAAAAATGCAAACATATCCGCATGTCTGACAAGGTTCAACGAAAGTGCACGCAAGAAGGTGTTTTTTTCGTTGCTTGCATTGCTTCTAAAGCTTCGGTGAATTCAAACAAGAGCATTTATGTGCACGATGGTGCACGTGTGTCCAACAGAGTTCGTTATTTGCAGAGGTTGAGAATTCGCCCAGGCGTAAACTCTCCCAGCCTTCATCCGCCGAGCAAAGTCCTGCGCAAGGACAGCTCTACAAAGCCCAGGTCAGAACCGAACAGGGATAAGTCGGATAAGTCGGAGAAGCTGGGCATCCCCACCTCGTTACTACTGTCAATTTGATCCTGCCAAACATCTGCCATGGCTCCTTGGACTTGGCCATGGATCACCAGTTCAATCCAGTTCAGTACTGGCGAATGCACCAGCAAAAGCAAATGCCAGAGAAAGAAAAAAGATGAAAAAAGTATATTTAAAAACTGTTGAAGTCCTGCTTTGCTAAAGCTAATACCACTGAGCAATACTGAGCATCTTGCTCATCATCTTTTGCCTCCGGATCTTGTCTGGATTTGTAGAATGCTCCACCAACCTTGAGTAGTGACAGCTGGCAACTTTTCCCGCCATACACCATGGGTCATAGGATTCCTTGTCAACACGTCAAAAGTCAAAGTCTCAAAAGGTGATGGGTGCACACCGGTTGCGCTGAACTTTCTGGAACCAGAATTCCGAGCTAGTGTACAAGATTGCATGATCTGTATTGATCTGTGAGAAAGCAGGTGCCAAGGCCCAGACTTCTTGGTGTCTGCTGGATTGTTTTGAAGATACCTCCATAAGTTGATGCAAATGGGGGCTTTGTGCTCGGGGCCGAGTTAGCCAAAGGAATTACTCCGCTTGACTTCTCACTGCGAAGCACACTGCACTCCCAACTGGGAATTGAAACGCAAACCAATGCCAGTTTCAAGCTCGACTGAAGGCAATCCAGAGGCAATGCCACTACATTAACTACATTCCAAAAGTGTGTTGGGTGTGTTCGTGCAAAAATTGGTATGCAAATGATTGGCAAGCTTCTGTTGTTATGGATGGCCATAGAGAGAATTAGATTTCCTTTGTGTGGAGGTCAAGCTGCAACCTGAAGCTATGTTCTTCCTTGTTTGATGATCCCAGCGAGAAGATCTCCGGGGCAGAGATGACAAGAGTGTACTTGGGTCATCTTGCATCGCTCCCCCCATCGCAGCTGTCGCGGGGCACATCTTGGTCTGTTGCCACTGCTCTTCGCTAATCTTTGGGCTTCGGAATATGTTGACCGAGGTGCCATCGGTTAGCAGGATCTGCACAGCAACCAAGCCACAGCATGACCTGCCTGTCAATGACTGTTCCTTTGAGTGAAAAATTTGGACCAACCAAAACTATCGAAGTCAGGCCTTTTCTGCCACCATGTCATCATCCGCTTGCTCCGCGGTTGCAATGGTGGGCATTGCCCCATTGGGAGCATCTCCATAACCCATCGCGCTGACCCGAAACGGCTAGAGAGAATGTGGCCAGAATTCAAGAAGGATGCAGAAGGTATCTAAAAATCTAAGCTGCTGTGTTTCAGACGGAAACGAAAACTTGTGAAGCCATGTAGCAACATGTAAGATATCACAACATAGACCAAACAGCAATTGCCACAAAGACCAAGTGCCAACTAGAATCCGTCCACTAAAAGGCCCTCTGACTCTAGTTCATGCGGATTGCATTGTCTTTCGAGTCTAGAGTCCGTTCGTTTCTGCATTGTCTGTGATTTGTTCTTTGGCTATTTTTTTTCGCTCCGTTTCACGTTCTCGCTCACAGAGGGTAGCACGTACCCAACATATTCTCCGTGTCTTGTCTTTGCAATTATGCTCTCCAGTTCAAGTTCAAGCAGGCATTGTCAAATTTGTCAATGGTTTTGTAGAGAGATGTGCCACTCATATCACCGGGCTCGGCTGACCTGGTGCTGAGAATCTCCAAATGTGTCCAAAGATCCCTGCACAACCAGTCTTTGCACACTCCCCTGCGTTCGCAAGCCAAAAACCGTATAGAGCTTGTATAGAGTATGAGTATAATAATTTGTTCTTTTTCTTAATATATTTATATATCACTGGCAATATCGGTCGGGCGCGCCCAGTACAACAAAAAACTTGGCAACTTTTACTATGTACAATTCTATCAACAAGACATCAAAGGCTTTAACCAGGTAATCAAAAAGTTATAGCACAATGTGTTTGGTCTTTAGCTACTTTAGCTCCAAGGGTCGCCCATAAACCAAACCCGCAAGTTTTGCACCTCTCGAAGCACACCCCGGAGCGAGTTGAGTCCATCTCGCCGGAATGCCGGTTCTGGGCGCAGAGGCGAAAGAGAATCAGCGGGCCACCGTGTGCCTGGGAGCCCTCAATTATCCAATGACAACGTGATGCAGTGATATCATGTGATATCCAGACAACTGTGGTTTTTGTTCGTGCTGCAATGATGCACCTGGAGATGCCGTTTCTGCAGCTGGTGGAGTCTTTGCTGGTGCAGGCGCAGGAGTAGGTGCAGGTGGTTCCGGCACATGCTCCTGCGCCGGCAAAAGCATGACATGCTTCCTGCTGATGTTTCAGTCAACTCTTGCTTCGCGACTGAGTTAGAGCTGCAACAGTCACACAAGGACTTGTTTTGATCTTGGACTCCAAGGAAACTAAAAGGAAGCATTCACATGCACTTGACATATCTTGCCCGGAAGCCATCAACTGGACCAGCGACCTCAAAGCGTGCTGTTGACGCTGTGGAAGATTTGCCTTGAGCGGTCTGGAGAAAGCTTAGGCTCACTATACGGGGCAGCCAAGAGCAAAGACGTTCAAGGTGCCTTACAATCAGGAGAAATGGACACAATGAAAATTGGTTTCAAGCATTTGTCTGAGATTGGCCGTTGTTGTTCTACGAACCATGCTTTCACGATTCTCGCAAACCAGAAAACCCACTTGAAAATTCCACTTCCGAATCCCACCAGGGCGATCAGAGTTGCTTTGAGAAGTTCTACACATCATAGACAGACATATATAGAATATATATAGAATATTATAGAATATTAGAGAATTGTGTAGAAATGTCACATCAATTTCGGTGATAAACAAGATGAAACCATGTGAAACCCTTGCAACCTACTGATCCCAAGCCTGCAGCAGCCTGAACCTGGCACAGTTTCAACAAATCTCCGCTGAGGCTGAATCTCAAGAAAGACGTCAAACTGCCAGCCTCTTGTTCAGAACCAGTCTGGCTAACCTGATGAAAGATCATGATCGCCGAAGAAAATGGTCGGAAAAGACTTGCGAATACTTTCAAGCACACTATCACTATCCCATTCCATGAGTGACTGTTCATGTAAGAATCAGCTTGCTGATTCAATTTGAAGATACAATGTCGCATTGATAGGTGTCGCTTGCCGTGATCTCTATGACTAATTATTCTGACATGTTTGTTTCTGACCGAAATCTTTGCATCTTTCAATTCCAAGCCTTCAGAATTTTGATGCTGGTGCGGATTTGCTTCAAGAGCTCCCCTGCAATCTCACAGGTTCCAGCTTCACTGAGATTCACAAAACATCAAGTAATTGTGTGGAAGTGCAAGGAAAGGACCAAGACTGTCCCTAGATTTTGTTGAGACAGGCAAGGAACGAGTAAAAGCGGAGATGAATCACTTCTTTAGAGCAAGAAGCATAAGCTCACGCGCTTGCTCTACAAGTTTCTCCAAAGCGCTGGTTAGGATCATTTCTCCAAAGCATTTCGCCTGCATTGTCGACTTGCGGCCCAAATTTCTTCTTCTTGATCTTGGCCTTCTCATCCTATGAATCTCGAGGTCTGAGCAACTCTTTGATTTTATCCACGCAACAAATGGAGAGCCAAACATACAGTAAGCATCTCTTTCAACCACACTATATCTATATCTGTGTGATGAGTGCCCCATAATTCTATTGAATTCGAGAATAAGAGGCATCAGTTGGTCAGAAACATCTTTCGAAATTTGCTGCCATCACAGCTTTGAAACCTGCTGGACAACGGAGATTCTGAGCTTTCGAACCTCCTCGGGCAGTTCCAGGTCAACCTGCGGAAAGTGGAGAATGACCATTTTACCGTTTTACCCGCGTCTTTTTCAAACAATTTGGGATTCAAGTGGACTGTTTGACTGTTAAATATCCAGGTTCAGCTCCTAAAGCCCTTGGGCTCCCAGCCTCCGCATCTACATCAGGCAAGTCTTCCTTAGATGCTGAGGCGCAAGTGATGTGGCGGGCTACAGGAAATCTAAAGCATGAAGAAGAAGAAGAAAAGAGAAGAAGAAACACATCGCTTAAGCACGCAATTTCTGTGCTGCATGCAGGATCGAATATCCAAGAACACATCTTTTTACACAACAGCAATTTAATACGTCCATTGCCAGGCAAAGAATGTTGAATATTGGATGAATATTGTGTCTTTAAGCATCTCTAAGCCATGAATGTGGCATGGCCAAATGTCGCGTCCGGATGCGTCAGGTATCGATGTGACATTTCGGTTTTGCCAGGCTGAGATGCAGACTGGTCGGGCAGCGTCACCGATGAAGATCTGCAGATTGTTGGCTGCCTGGCCATGACCATGAGATCAGCTGAGAGGAACCTGCAAAGTATGGAACTCATTAAGGAAATGAGGAGCCAACGGTTGCTTGTGCGATTCAAACTTGTCGAAATGATATAGATTGTAAGTATTCTATACACCGGTTTAAAAAAAAGAACTCAGGTGCTATCCCCAACAGCTCAAAAGCTTCTGCGGTTTTTGCCATGAAAAGTGCTTATGCCATAAATATTAAGCGCTTATGCCATATAGTAAAAATTAAGTGCTTATGCCATAAAAAACATCGGAACCCTTTGGAATTTCACAAAGCATCTGCACCAGAGCCCTCCGGAACCTCACAAGGTATCTGCACCGGAACCCTCCGGAACCTCACCAAGCATTTTCTCCGCCAAAACCCTCCGGAACCTCACAAGGTCTCTGCACTGGAACCTTCCGGAACCTCACAAGGTATCTGCCCCGGAACCCTCCGGAACCTCACCACGCATCTTCACCTAGACCCTCCGAGTCATCAGGTAGCTGCACCGGAAACTTCCGGAACCTCACCAGGTACCTGCACCAAAACCCTCTAGAACCTAACCAAGTATCTGCACCGGAACCCTCCGGAACCTCACAAGGTATCTGCACCGGAACCCTCCGGAACCTCACGAGGTATCTGCACCAGAACCCTCCGGAACCCTCCGGAACCTGGTGTTGAAGCTGCACCGGATCGCACCGGAGCTAATCTGGGCTAAAGACCCCATAGCAAAGTTTTGCTGTTGGAGAAAAACATGGAGAAATTTGGAGAAAAAACATATTGCAAATAAACATACACTTTCGATTGGATACAAGCATTTCATAGAGTCAAGCAAGCTTTGGTCCAAACACAGAAAGCAATGAAGCCAAAGTGACCTCTTCGAGTACCTGCAATGCCTTGCCAATCATCTGACCTTCCAGCATTCCAAAGCATTCCAAAGATTTCCAAAGTATTCCAAAGTGTCAGACAGCTGAAAGATGTTCGAAGTGTCTGTGATCAAGTTGACCTCTGGCAGTGCACTTGTAACAGCAGTATACCAAGGGCCCCACCAGTACCTTCACTGGCCAAGAGAAGCACTGTCGAGATGCGCTGGAGCAACAACGCATAGACGTCGCGTTCACGACGGTCCCAGCCTGAAACTCGTAGCTGTTAGTTGTGTCTTTCCATAAAACTGGCTCCTCCCTACGGATTCCAAGATTTGTCTGCCACCACAAGTCTAACCAACTGCGTGTTGACCGTCTGTTGACCCTTGATGAACTCTTTTAGACTCGCAAGAGGTATCAAGGCTTGAACTCCGGCGCATCCACCTACATTAATCATCATTAATCTACCTTCCAAATGAAGCTTGCACGTTAAACCGTTGACGTGTGGCTTTCCCAAAGACGGATCCTGGATTTTCCAGTGGCCTCGTTGGCGCAGGCCACGCATTGCTTCTTCCAAGTCTGGGACGTATTCCAACATTCCAGGCCTGGGTTTTGAAAAAATGCTGTTTGTCAAAAGCAATGTGCTTTGTTCCAAAGGAAGCATTCGGTGTCTATTCCATGGATGTTGCTGTGTGTGTGTGTTACTGCTACGTAGCTGCTACATCTGGCAAATCCATCCCTGGGTATTGGACATGTCTCCCAACTCTTGGTGACAGCTCACAACGCGATCCAACAACTCGATCTGGCAGGGCATGCGTTCACCAAGAACGTGAGCTATTTCACTAGAAATAGGATCAAATAGGTCAGTCCAAACTGAGTCAATGTTCAAGAAATTTCAAGAATATGAAATGTTCAAAGGTGTGATGGGCCATTCCAGTCAACTTCCCTGTCAGTCAGTCTCATTGTCAAGCTTGCAGCAAAATGAGTATCGCAAAATGTCCTCTTTGTAAGGCAATTGATTCAGATATTACCAAACCACTGCAATCTGTCTTTCCGTGTTTGAATGGCCCCGTGCCCAAAATCAAAATATGTGCGCGCTGTACCTACTGTATTAATCTTGATGCAAAGGCCGTTGGGCCGTTGTGCTGACCGGTTCGTCACTCCAAATATCGCCCCTGGCGCCCCTGGGGTGCAAACCAGACTGCCATTGGTCGTAGAGTCCTTGGTGCACTCCACCCGCAGCGCCAAGGCCAAATATTCCCTCGCCTCGCAGATGCACTGAGAATCCTTTTTCATCTGCTATGTGGTTGTGCTCTATATTCAATTATTCTTGCACACAACAAAAGGGGCTGAAAAATACTTGTGTCAACATCCATAAGTGGTTTCCACGTGCCTCTGGCCACCGCTCCAGTCGAACCATGCAGTGAGCCATAGTGCCTGCCTGCCCAAGCCGTGTCTGCATTCGGTCAATTTGGTCGGAAAATCTACAGCACATGGGCTTGTCTGGAAACGGGATATACCTGCAGAATGGCATTTGAATGTGCTGGAACGGGGAAAATGATTATCAATCAATATCAATCATGGGATTTGGGGGTTTTCCTAATTTTTTCGGGTACCCAACCCAGACCCAGCGAAACAAAACAGCAAAGCTGCCCGTTGAAGAGCTTACTCGCAGGCACCTGCCAACCAGCCAAAGGTTTCATGGGCCCCAAGGAAGAGACGTGGAGCTCATACCTTTGGCCGGACAAGAAAGTTCCGGGGCGAGCTAAGGAACAGAAAACTGAAAGCGCATGAATAAAGAGACGGTCAATACATGTGTATATATTGAAAAAATGCAAAACGAAGGCCACTTACATGCTTACTGAGATTCTAGATGTAAGTTGGTCAGAGTACAAACTGGATTCTTCAAGCTTGCATCGAGTGGCTCAGGCTTTGTGATTGACAGGAGTTCTTTGGTTGCGTGAATGTGAAGTTGACTTTTCCAATGCAACACTTCTTTCTGCGTGCTGATTTGTGTTTTGTCATTGTGAAACATCCAGTACCTCTACCTACCTACAGAGAAGAAGCAGCAGACAGGCTATGGATCCGGACGATTCAGCCAGGGGCTTCTCCGCCTTCTCATACCTCATCTGCAGCTCACGTCAGCACTGTTGAAATGCTACGTATGTAAAATAGTCTCCAAACTTTGGGAAGGGCTGTGTGTATATTATGTACGTATGATTACGTATGTATGCACATTATCTACATGTTTCTACATGTGTGAATTAGTCCCCCGATTCCTCAGTTCCTCCTTGTGACTTCCATGCTTGCACATCCTATCTTTCCGATGGCCAAGTGAGGTCACACACTTGAAAGCAGCATTTTGCGGGCACCAACTCAACCCAGACTGATTCACAATTTCAGCTCACAAATTAACTCAGAAAGTGAATCCTCCATGAAAGCGTACACGATGTACACGTACAAATATCTGGTGTTTGGTGAAATACAATCAAAGCATTTAAGTTTTTCTGTCACGTACGCTTTGGTGAGGCACTCGGGCTCACCCAAATCATGCATGTCCCCTGATCCTGAGGCTTTGGCCATTCGCGAGCCTCCTGGAAGGTTTAGATTGAATGCAGATGAATGCAGCACTCATCGGAACACTTAGACCACTTGTTAGATGTGTTCTGCTCCAGCATTTAACCGCAGAATCGGGGAGATGTTCCCTTTCTTTTGCAGGTGTTCCACTCGGTCCACCTCCTTTTCTTCTTTGAGGAAGTGGCTGTCACCTGCGAGGATTTTGTATATCTTCCATGTTCCTTGCTGAAAAGCATCTCAAAGATTGGCTGAGAGATTCTCCATGTTATCTCCATCGCCCCCGGTGGTGTTTTGTGGTCGTCTCCAGGCCTCGCCTATGCCCATAGCAACTTCACCCACATTTGACAGTATCTTCGCCAGCATGATCCTGCAGCTTTGTTGGAGGACCAAAATCACATCTCTGGTGGAGCTATTTGGGTTTGTCTGAAAATAGGGTACCCCAATTCCAATGCTAAATCTTCATTTGCCCTCTTAAGATATTGACAGGATAAAATGATAGACTCAACTTGTGCAGAGATGCTTAGCAGGTCTTAGCAGCAACTTTGGCATCCGAGAGACGGGAAGAACCCATCATGTGCGCAATGCCATGAACGGCCATGAAGCCCCATCCATCGAGATTCCCTAAGTTTCCATCGGGTTTCCCAGCCGATCGCTGGCTTCTGCAGTGCGATGTATCTCACCAGCTTTAACGCAAAGTTCAAAGCCTCGCACCAAAGTTGCTGGACCGAACGAATCAATTGACAATTGAGTTCAATTGATCCCAAGACTTCAAAAACCTCAAAAACGACATCAAACAACAACGTCAAGTGAGCACAAGGAGCAATTGAACTTCGGATGATTCATATCTTCAATTCCCTTACACAACAAAACTCTGATCATGCTGTTGGCTCGGTCTACAGCTACACGCCAGAACTAGCGAATGTCTACGGCTTTGATGGACATTGTCCACGAACATGTGCTCATAAACCGTATGTAGAATCAAACCACTTCTTCATTGAAAACATAGGCCCAGTCCATCCAAAATTCAAAGGAGACAAAACAAGGCCAACCACTTATCGAATGAATCTAATGATTCCAGCAGACCGTTTCTCAGCTTCTCAAAGATTCTTATACTCATCCCCTAGCCGCAGCCGGTTGCATCCGGTTACTAGCCTATCTTCATCTCCTCTCGCTGTTGAGTCTTCTGACCTCGGCGAAGTTGAGACCCAAAGCGACACAACGGAGGTAAAATGCTGCTATCTGACACCTTTATACACCTTTATCCCAAAAACACATTGCAGCCTGTACGTGCTGTAGGTCCGTTTTTCAACGGCTGTGTACAGCCACTTGAGTTCCCAGCCTAAGCGTGCATGAGCTTTGCCCAAGTCCCAGATGTCAAACCAGGTGGGTTGCACGCCATTGGCTTTCTTCACCTGAACACGTTGAACTTTTTCAGGTCTTTGGAAAATGTTATTGCACCTCATGCAACAGGTGGCCTAATGAATACAGCAGGATAGCAAGTCGCAATAGATCTCATCCCATTTTTCTGCAGCGCTGACCTCGACGCTTTTTCGCGTATATTCCAGGCACTTCTCTGCTTCATCCAAGGAGGAGTAACACCTAACAGACCATTTGAGTCAGCGTTCCAAGGTGCACCGTTGAACGACCCTGCACATCAAGTGTTCTTTGGATGCAACCATGGATAAGTTGGATAATACTTCAGAGTGTCTTCCAGCTCATGCAAGGAAGTTTGGGTAAGGGACGATCTCTTTTGCAAAAGTTTGGAAGTACCTATCTGCCAAATCTGGTGGCAGTTCCATGAGGTTGGCTAGAGAGATTCAATGCCTTGCACTTACACAATCCGATGCGTAAAGAATATCCTGGGCCCGGGTCTGTCCTGGGTCTTTTTCTGTGTACTTTGTGCATGTGCATGTACAATCATATGTATCATATCCATGCCACTTGAGCACATCATAGCAAATCACGAGTCCATTTGTGAAGCAACTGGGTGCTGGGCCATGCGAAGTTTCTGTACATGATGTCATGGAACTGGCATAGCAAATCAAAGACGCACAGTTCAGCGAGCGGAAACGACTCTCGGCCGAAACGATCCAAAACTCACCAAGGAGGATGCCACGATGTCCCCGTGTCACGATGTCACGATGTCACGATGTCACGATAGGGACGCGCCTCCCAACCTTCCTCAGGCTGAAATGGCACATTCTGTTCGATCTCCTTCAATGCCACCAGTGCATCGTAGGCACGAAACCTACAGTAAGCAAATTATGTCTTGTCAAAAGGCAAGGAAGACACATTTCTGAAGCAATTTAACCGGTCTTACTGGTCTAGTCACTCCAGCTTGTTTGATCGCACAAATCTATCACAAATCCAGGGACAAGACTGCTTCATGCGGACTGCGCAAAGCTTGTCCAGGGCCTGCACGCAGTGTCCAACAAATTTCAAATGTTCATCACTCATTGGTATGGCATTGGTTATTGCCATGCCGATCAGCCAGAGCGTCCGGAAGCACCGCCCCAACGATCTGCCAGCCTTGATCAGCCAGGTGCCACCCCTCTTCCGAGCCCTGGGTGGTGACAAGGAAACAGGCTTTGTGAAGCCACAAAGAAGATGTTGCTGCAGTTGTTTTGCCAAAAAAAAGAGTTGGAAATTACACCATGATATTCACCATGATTCACCATGATCTTGTTGGAATCGACATCTCGGACTTAGTTGTGCATTTGCGGAGAGCCTCTTACTCTTGACCCCCAAGGAAGCAGGTACAGAGACTTGCAAGTGGCCGATCACCGCCCTCAACCGATCCCCTTTCGGAAGAGGCGGTTGTTTTGATACTTTCGTTTTCGTTGCCATCATTTGCCATCTATTGCCATCTGTTTAATCCAAATAGTTTCTGCACTGTTTCACGGCTCTGAGAGCACCACAGAGGCACTACCCGCTCGAGAACATAGTCACACCTCAAAGCTTCAAATATATACTGTATCTATATAAGATAATTATGGCATGGTACCGCCGGATCTGCTCGTGTGCGAATTAGGCTAGCTGTGATTCAGGAGACAATCTGAAGATATCAATGAACCACCCCGCAAGTGACAGTATTTCAGGATGACCTTTCTTATCTTGCAGTCCATATCCTGGATATGTCCATGAAGACTGTCCCCTACCTGCCTCAAACCGCCAGCATGGCACATAACAAGGTGATTTGCATCCAAGCCACTTGTCAATCTCATAGTTCTTCAAGTAAACTCCAATGAGATCTAAGGCCACACCTGGCACAGGCTGTCGCCCTGCATGGTGCTCTATCCCAACAAACTCTGCAGCCGCTTCATGGCACCTAAATTCCGCGGTTCGTTCAAGGTGGCTGTCAACTCAGAAGGAGGCAAGCGATGTTGCAAGTCCTGGGGACAGCCGTGGCAAGCACATGCGCAGGGCAGGAGGTTGTCAAAAAGTGGCAATCAGACAAGAATAGACAAGATGATACAGCCCCTCAGTTGTCCTCAAACAACAATATACCAAGAACAATAAGATAATAAGAAGAAGAACAAGAGGAAGAAGAAGAAGAAGAAGAATAAGAATTTCAGAATGTAGTCGCAAAATCGTAAAGACAGCTGAGCTATCGGGGAGCAGCTGCTTGAGCTACTGACTCGGGCATCTTGGCAATCCTACCCAGTATGCACACCGGCACACCGCACTCAAAAGCAATATCATGTTTTCTGAAACTGATTTTGCAACGTTGTGATTTGGACAAACTGTCATGTACTTTCACAACAGACGTGACTTGTTGACTTGTTGACTTGTTGACTTGTTCACTTTCTAATAACGTCGTCATTTCAGTGCACTCAATGCACATTTGGCCTGTCATGGCCTGTCAGTTTGTTTCAGCCATGATTTTTGAGGTCGTATCCTGAAGGCCATTTGCTAAGAAACAAACACACTTACTATTCACTTACTATTAAAGCAAATTAAACAACTGGATATCAAGATATGTCAAGCGCCTTGGCGATTTACCAGTTTGTGGCCAAAGTTGGTCATCGCAAACAGTATTTGTTGTTTTCACTCTTACAAAAAAGGAATGATTGTTGTCATCACAGTGTGGTTCAAGGATACAAGAACGTTTGAATGTTCATGCACAATTTATGATGCTACCAGAACATGTTCTCTTTCCATGTACAGTAGATGATTGATATTGTGTCTCCGTGAGAATCCTGCATTGATGTTCCTGCACTCAGTTTGCCTGAGACTATAGAATTTCCAATCACCGCCAAAAAGGACTTCTCCTGTTCTCAAGAGTTTGTTTGCGTCCTGCCTTCAGGACCATGTCAAAAATTCCGTCATTCTGCTGACCCTGCCGCAATCGGAACAATTTGAATAGGACATGCAATACAGTATATTTAAGTTTGATGATTTGATCGATCTTATCATGACGTGTCAATTCTTTTGATCCAGTCAAGCTATCATTATTGTTTTGTTGTGTTTATCCAAGATCTCTTATCCAATAACACCGAACACTCTTTTCCAATATACCCAGGCATCGCCCCATGAAACAGACCCTCGCTGACTGCCTATCTAGACTCACAGAAGAGTCACAGTAAGGTCTCAGCACTACGCTGGATAGACTCATCGGATCTCATTGGTAGTTCCATCTGAAACACAAAATACGACGCTTCCGTCTCCACGGCCGATTTGGTCTCCAACTCCCTCGTCACGTCAGCCAAGCTGAGAAAATCTGGAAGCCATGGGCTTGAAAATGCCACTTCGGTGGGACGTTGTATTGATGTTGCTACTGGCGATCGGAGATCCGCCCGAAGGATGAGAGCTGAAAACGTTAACTCCTGCAAGATGTCTCAAGCTCGGACTTGAGGGGCGGAAACATTGAACAGATTGAACGAAGACAAACCTGTTTGATCTCTGGAAGAATTTTTTAAGTTCTTCATCCATCACTTCAATACGTGTTTGCAACGTCCCATCGAATCTTGTGGGGAAAACATTAATTCGAACTCCTCATATGTACATTTTTTTGGGTTTGACGTGCAGCTGCCGTCTCAACCCTCTGGTAGTTTCTCTTCAATCAGGGGCTTCAGTACATCCACAGCAGGAAACAATACCTGTGGCCGTTGGCTGCCGACATGATGATGCCTTGCAAAACTTTGTCTGGTCCAGCTGGAACTGGTAATTCATTAGAATTCCTGAAAATTCTTGAAGATGCCGCTACAATCTTTAAAATTCCTTTAAAATCCTGAAAATTCGTGAGAATTCCTGATTTTTTTTGAGGATTCCTGAAAATTCGTTTAAATTCCCTTTAAATTCCTGAAAATTCTTGTGAAAATTCCTTTACATTCCTGAAGAATCTTGAAAATTCCTGAAAATTCCTGAAAATTCTTGAAAAATCCTTAAAATTCAGGTATTTTCTGATCATGGGTCCTTTACTGGGTCCTTTCCCGTCGTTTGGGGCCGTCTCCCCTAGGTTGGAATCCAAATTGTTTTTTCTCACCAGAACCATCTAGTGGAGTTACCATATTGTCATCAACCTTTTGACGCTTGGTTTCCAAATTGTCCTGCTCCTCCTCCATGGGTTCACCTCATCTTTCCTCCAACCGCGGTCACCTGAAAACCAAGGGGCAAAGGAAGGTTTCTTGTGAGAAAACTGAGCCCTTGTCTCATGTAAGAGAATTTTGATGGTTTGTGCGTGAGGTTTGCGCGTGGACGCTTGAGTAACTTCAATTTCATGGTCCTCCACCTGGGTTTGGCAACACGTGAGACCGTCATATCGACGAGCCATAAACAGCCATGCTGCATCATTGCGGCGATGGGCTTTGGACAACATTTCGATTTTCACAAATCCTAGACTTTCTGCAAGAGCTGTTGCCTGGTCAAGGTCCCAAAATTTGGGAGTAGTTTGCAACCACCATTTGGAGGTGATGGGTGCTAGGCGCTGATCATCTTCAGCACAGCGAACCCCCCCCACCTGGAAAGAGCCATGGACCAGGCCAAATGGCGCATCAAGCTTAGCGCGATTTATATGTTGATCCCAGGATTCATTGCCATCCCAGTCAACCCATGCAACCTGGCGTGGGAATTCGGGCAAAATCGTCGGCCCAACGTCCACAAACAAAATCGTCGGCCCAACGTCCACAAACCAGCGGGACCCATTGGCGAAATCACCACTGGCCTTCAACAATTGTTCAGCAAAATCTGAGGACCGAACTCTGATCAAACCTTGAACTTTTGAATCATTGATACTTTCGAAGCGCCAAGTGTCCATGATGTCCTTGACATCAAAGTCGGCGATCTGCTGGCACCATTGGCAAGCTTCATATCCCGGTCGCGCACACAAGCAAGGACCATGATGCCACAAAATGTCTCTATAGGCGCTCACTCGAATAACCAACGTGTCCTCCTCGTGCTTCTTTGCAGCAGGTATTGACTGGTTGTCAATCCATCCTTTTAACCAAGGTGCATCAGGGGACTGACAAAACATACGACATTATCGGAACGAAATATGCCCTCTTTCGCTTCCAGGAATTTTGTGCCATTTATGGAACATTCCGCTAACTCAAAGGGTTTCTTCAAAACCATCACTTGCATCCGGGTTGAAATATCGGGGAGACCTTGTGCCCCCTCATTTTATTAGTACAGACCTCGGGCCTTACCCTGGTTCGCTACAAAATGAAAATCCACCATCAAAAAAACCCAACTACAAAATGAAAAAACCAGGGTCCAGGTGCATCAGCATAGGCTTGCTACAAAATGTTATGCCCAAGGGCTCTTTTTAAACTTCGAAATCCAACATGTTGTCCCTTGCTTTGTTGCAGGTCATTTTGTAGCTATTAAATCCTTCTACCCATCCAGTGGGGGGATTTCATTTTCTAGTTACGTGAGGGCCGCTCGTGCAATTTTTCCCCATTGTCAATTTGTAGCTATAACTACTAACTACTACAAAATGAAAACCCATGGTCTGGGTGCATCAACATAGGCTTGCCACAAAATTAAAATGACATGCACAACGGCACATTTCAACCCAAAAAACAAAACGGATAATATGCGTTTCTTAGATCATTTTGTAGCTGTTCAATTTCTCCATCCATGGCCACTCCTGTAATCCCATCCATTTTTAAAGTTGCCCACATGGGTCATGCTTCAGTGGATCTTGGTGATTGTCTAGCTCTTCTCCTTTAGATTTCATGCAGTCTGAGTGGAAAGCCCGGAAACGGTTTTTCACACTTAGAGATATTGAAAGCCCCTTGCTATCACAAAATGATATACCTTTTTCTCTCACATCGCACCAGAAATCCGAGTGCCGGAAAAGTAGCCGACCAGCTTGTGTGAGCTACTGATCCCCAACTGTACAGAAGTCTACCAAAAGGACGGGAACCTCAAAGACGAAACCACCAAAGACCGACGAAAGAGCGAGGAAAGATCCTCAACCACCGAGGGATGCAGGGGGATCCGACCCGCCACCGCCAACCCCGAAAAACCCAAAGCCTCGCGCAAGCCACCGCCCGCATCACCGACCTCCAAGAAGGGCAGACCACCAACCGCACCCAGCGCACGCGTGCACGTATGAAATAGCCGCGGCATCCCTGGAAGCACAAAGGAGCACAGCACCGACTCATCAACCGTGCACCACTTGCCCTCGTACCAGAACGGAGGCCGAAAACAAACTGCCACAGCAACTCAATCGCAGTGATACCCAACCAACCAGCAGCGCACGTCGGATACCAGCGCAACTCACCAAGCCACTGAACCAGGACCTTCGAGAACGCCTCGTGCACCTGAGGGCCGGTCTCCAGTTCACCGAGTCCTACTCCCCAGGGCAGTAAGGTCGTTAACATCCGTACTGAAGTGAAAACCTGGCCCAAAACCAAGGAGTCTGGCCGCTTCACAAGGGTGTAAGTACCTTGTCTTCCGCCCAAACCGAACCAACCAAGCAAACAAACCCCTGGAAACCAAGGTATCCCATGGCAGGAGATGCTGATGCATATACGAGGACCATAAGCACCGGCAAAGTGTCCTGGACACGCGCTTCAAGTACCTGCTCAGGCAACCTTTGACAAACCCTCTTCAGAGAACACGGCAAAAGCTCCCAGTCGGAGAGCACCTTCTTCTGTTCTTCGGTGATTTCCTGAACATAAATGTCGGAGAGCTGCCACAGTTCCTTTGGCACCAACAATTCCGTGGCCTCGTTGATGGGGAAGTCAAACTTTTCCCGCGAGAACAGGAAAAAGCATCTAATCTAGGCCTCCTCCTAGGCACAATGTGTGAGAGCTCCAACACTTTGACCAGAAGGTGACCATGTGAGCAAACAGACCAATGATTGGCCAGTGGCCGTGCCGAATCAGACCCTTGACATTCTCCCCACAAGAGACTTCCGCCTGTATAACCGCCGCAATACCAAGTCCATGGAGCAAAAGCTGCCCAGCCTCGACGTAAATTCCCAACCGACTCCCTCCACCTGAGAAGGACGTGCAAGGCGGGGACTGCAGGAGAAATTGAAAAGGCCAAGACAGAGTGATCTTGAGCCACCTGCGATCACGGACATCCCCAAGGAGAATGATGTCAAGAGCCAGCATATCAGGGAGGAGAAGATCAATGGGCACGACTGGACACCCTCGCATTCTGCCCAAGGCCAGTGCCCTCTGTGGATCCAGTTCGATGGAGACCAAACCACATTGTTCATCGAAGAAGGGGAGAGCAGCGCTCCACCCACCAATCCCTGCAAAGAGCTCCAGACACCTCAGATCCTCACCATTCCACCTTCTCGCCAAGAACGAAAACCCTTCCCTACCCACCATGAAGACCGGGCAGTCATCCAAAACCCCACAAAGCCGTGCATCCAAGACCGTAAGACACAGACCGACCCGCGGATCGAACCATTCAATCCAAGACGAATCGAAGACCACGATAACCGACTTTTCCTCACCTACGCGTTCATCCCGAGTCAAAACTTTCCAGCACACCTTCTCAACCAACTCTTCAACCAAAGTGAAAGCAAAGGACTGCACCTTAACTAAGCCTCGCACGCCAGAAATTTTCCACTGGTTGAAGATTTCAGCTGCAACCTTCAACGACTCAGGCAAGGCTTCCGAAGGCAATGTCCCTTTCGAGAAGACCGGCATGAAATTCATGAAACAACCCTGGCATGCTGTGAAGCTTCTCCGGCAGCAGGCACAGACTGAAGGCCACGCACCTTGGTCCGCAATGACACCGACTCCATGCTCTGTAAAAGTAACACGAAAACCCAAAACCGGGGTGCGCCACAAAACACCTACTTTCTTCACCAAAAGGGGGGCCAACCAGAATGAGGTGAACACACTGTGCAAGGGTCAACGGGGCATAAACCTGATCGCCCACACTGAAAGGAACCGGACAAGGCTCAGACTCACCCCCACCTTCATCATTGTCGATCTTGGCATCCAGGATCAACCTACCTTGCCGGGCCAATGCACAGAGCCAGGGATCGTTTCCGACTGAAAAATCAGAAATGGGGTCAGACGGACTGAAGGAGGAGTCATGAATACTTTCAACCGGTGAGGCACAGAAAGCGGGACCTACCTCTTCCAGAGCCACCACACCATCCGACCTACCATCGAAGCCTGCAGAAGTCATTTCTTGAGGAGGAAGTAGATGATGCGTCTCAGCCTGCAGGACATCATGACTTCCCGAGATACCGACCTGAAAACTTGAAGGGGGATTTCCACCTACCGGGGGTTCAACCAACAACCGCACCATGTACTCTCGATCGTCCCGAGTTTCCCGTCCACGTGAGACTTCGCTACGCGCCGGGTGAAACCTCCTAAAATCGCTGCCACTTGTCCCGATGAAACTTGAAGGCCGTGAGGCGCCACAAATCGGGCACTTTTCCTTTTTTGCAAGAACCATCTTGACGTGGTTCAGGCACTCCAGAGTTGGGCACTGCCAGTCAGGCGGAAACATAACCGTCTTGGACTCCGACCTCTCCGCCGGAATGTCCCGGCCAGGCGCTATTGCAGCACGCTGCTGGGGCAAAGGTGACTTCGAGGGAGAAGCGGGGCGACCACCACAGCGACTCCCACAGGCCCGAGGCCACCGGCATCGCCTTTTGGTGCAGGCCTCGACTTTGCCGAGAGAAAGATACGGCGCCCCTCGCTGCCTTGAACTCCCTCATCTTGGGCTCGAGCTTCACGGTCCTTCACACTGGATTCAGTCACCGAACGTCCTCCCTGCACACGATGACTCATTGCGGGCTCAACGTCAGGCCTGGACTTCTTGCTGACACCTTCTTGTTGATCTCGTCCAGAATGCCGTCTTTTTCGGGTCCCCTTGAAAACCTTTGCACCACCTTCAATTGCTACCACCGACTCAGCCATGTCACCGGCAGCAGCATCCAGATCATCTTGGTATCGCCTGAAGAGCGCCTCGTCCTTGGCCAACCCAGTGAAGAAGCACCACGGCGTTTCGGCACCGTCACAGCAGGGAACGCCAAACCGACCTCGGACGTCTGGTAGGTGCTCAACATCCCACGGAACTCAGGCACACCAGTTGTCACAACCACATTGGCGACCACGGACGGAGGGACAACCATCGAGTGAAAGGAACCAGGCATAATGGTCTCTTCCCCCTGCTTCTCGAAGATGCAAGCACCTGACAGCACATACCTTACCACACTTTCCCTCAAAAGCCCGTGCTGCATCGCAAAAGGGACAACCATTGGGGTCCTCCACACCGGCAACTCCTGCACCTGACCATGAAAAACCGCTAGAGGGGCAGCCCTATCAGACGGCGCAACCTCAAACTGCCAGGTCAATGGCGAAGGCGGCACAAGATCAGCGACCCATGCGGGGACATCACTACCTTGTTCATCCCAACCGGACCCATGACGGATGGAAAACAGGGGGTGCACATTGTTCATAGATTCACCGCTGAGCAGAGAGACCACAGTTTGCCGGTCAACTGGCTGACGTCGTCGAATGGCAGCAAAGGGCACAGTCAGTGGCGCAGGCAACTCCAAGGCTTCAGCCCAAACCTCAGTGATCCGAGATTCCTCGGCCATGACGCTTTGTAAGCACACATGCTCTGGGAGACCACGCTCAATCCCTGTCATTGCCTGCCTGATCGGGCCGAAACGCTGTGAGCCGAGCACAAGTGGCGCAACACTGAAGCAGAAACCTCGTCCGTACCTGCAATGCGCTCACGCAGCGCCACCACCAGAGGATCATCGGCCAGCCTCGCCGTGAGATCGGCGTGAACCCCAGCACGCACCCTGTCCATGAGCCAACCCATAGGCGGCCCAGTGGACAAACCTGACATCAGACGGAGGTACCTCGCATAGGCAGCAAGAACCCCATTACCTTCCGTCCGAAGCCCAGGGTGGCATCCGGCCAAGACACCATACCGACCGACCTAAGGCACAAGCAACAACCTACCGACCCGCACCGACCAGCGTCCGATCACAGCGCAACACCGAGTCTCAAGCTCTCAGCGAAAAAGCCCCTCCGCTGTTAGGAGGCTTGAGCCAGGGCTGCGACCATACGGCTTGGGATTGGCCTTGGCACAAACCTCCAAACCATTGGTCTGGTGAAAGTTTGAAAGTAGAGATCCTTGCCCAGCCGAGCTTGGGATGCCCATGAGCTTCCAAAAATCAACTTGACAATATTTTTTTACCATGGTTGTCTTAGCAACTGCACAGCTTCCAGTTCAATTGATTGATTTCGAAACCAAATCTGCCTCACATTGATCCTCTTTAAAGTCTCTCCATCAAAGCGTCTTTTCAAACCTCTACTGGGGCTGGTCTGGAGGGGGCACAGTAAGCTCTACAAAATTCTTGTACGCGCCTTTGTTGCTACAAAATGCAATGCACATGCATGACAAAGGTGATCCGGGAAAATAGCTGCTTCAAAGGGGGTTCCAAGAACCACCCCCCACAAAATGCCAATCACACATACGTGCTTTCTGGTTGAAAGGAACTCTGAGCATGGATTCTTGGAACTTGGGTGGAATTCGACTATTGGACAGAAAGAGCAGGAACATATTAGAATTGGATACACTCGGATCGGAACCAAGAAAAAGTGAAACAAAAGCATGGCTAAGCGAATTTTTACCACGATTGCCAGAGCTATGGGGCAACAAAACGGATCTGAAGCGCGCAGATTCAAGTTCAATTGATTGATTTAGAAACCAAATCTGCCTCACATTGTTCCTCTTTAAAGTCTCTCCATCAAAGCGTCTTTTCAAACCTCTACTGGGGCTGGTCTGGAGGGGGCCCAGTAGGCTCTACAAAATGCTCGTACCCGCCTGTGTTGCTACAAAATGCAATGCACATGCATGACAAAGGTGATCCGGGAAAATAGCTGCTTCAAGGGGGCTCCAACATCAAGCGCAACTCTGACAGCAGAGGAGATGCTTCAGCGATCTTCAGCGCGGGATTTCAGGAGTGAAGTATTTAGATAGGTTTGGAGGCTACGGCCGCACGCGCGACCTTGGCCAGCTACAGTATCAAGTCATGATGATCTTCGACTTTCTCATGGCAGAGAACATCCCTGCTGCAATGGATGGAGTGGCCCTTTTGGCCCTGACGCTGGAACAGGCGAGCCTGGATGGGGGAAGAATGGAGTTAGCAACACTATGGTTGCAGGAGAATCCCCCATCAAGCATTTTCATGCAAAGGCAGCTGGCATCGACGACAAGGGCGAAGTCCTTCGCACCACTAGCAGACCAGCGTTGGGTCACTTGTGCACTGGCTAGCAGCAAAAAGGGCAGAGATGAACACAGGGCAAAAGGGCTCGTTCGAAAGTACATCAGAAGCATCTTTTGAAATCCTTAAAATTCCTTAAAATTCCTGAGAATTCTTGAAAATTCCTGAGAATTCCTTTAAATTCCTTAAAATTCCTTTAAATCCCTTAAAACTCATAAAAATTCCTTTAAATTCCTTAAAACTCTTTTAAATTTCTTAAAACTTTTTAAAACCCCTTAAAACTTCTTAAAATTCCTTAAAATTCCTCAAAATCTTGAAAATTCCTTAAAATTCTTAAAAGTCCTTCAAAGTCCTTAAAAGTCCTTAAAAGTCCTTAAAAGTCCTTTAAATTCCTTTAAAACCCTTAAAAATCCTTCTGTGAGGAAAGTCTACCTATGCTACCAAGATGCTGCATTCACCGGTCCAGCACGCATCAGCACTGCAGAGTAGCCTCCATGGTGGAAGAACTGTGAAGCCACAACTGCCCGTCCGCTTACAACCTTCGAACTTCTACAAAGCTTACTAGAATGCCATCACTTTTACAGAATCCAAACGGCTTGGCTTGACTTTACAATACTTTATGATTTTGAGTTTTGAGGACCTCCACATCCACCACGAAAGCACAAACTTCTCACAACAATCACTACAAATGGAAGATCCGCTCCTCGTGTGAATCCAGCAACACCTTCTGTGTTGTAGAGCTGACGAGCACAGGCGACCTCAGCATGTTTGCTTTCATTGACGACAAGGCAAAGTGGTCGCATAGCTCGCATTCGCATCTTGCCATTTTTCCATTTCAAATCTTGATTGATAAATCAAAACTGAAGTGATAAGTGGTTCATGGCAGTTGCTGGACTTTGCCTTCACAAGCTGAGCCAAGCTGCTACCCCGGTGTACTGACGGCCTCACAGAGCGAAGATAAGAGGGCTCAATTCAAAGCCGCAGAACACGAGAACAAGGAAGCGCTCAGCTGCTTCATTAAAAAAAAATATGTCATCATCATAATAGTTAGTAAGGAAAAGGAAAAAGCGATCGTTCTTTCAGTCCCTTTACATTTCAAACTCTGGAAAGAAAAAGTCTCGTATAAATCGTATAGACCTATTCAGGAGATGTGCCTGAAAGTAGAAATTCAGAACTTTGATAAAGGGCACAGGAAAACAGCTTCAGTCTGTGGAAATCATGGATGAAAATGATGAAATCATGATGCTCATGACATGTCTCACCAAGGATGCACTGCCAGGAGTTCATCCATGGAAATCGTAGAACTTCACGCTGCACTCTTAGTACAGGCCCAGGAAAGCTCGGGAAAGCTCGTGCCGCCCTCTCCAGGCCTGCTCCATACACTGCCTCTCCCATCACTCTGCTCTGCACCACCTGAGCTCTGGATCCGACCAAAGTCTTTGTAATCTATCAAATGCCATGAAAAACATGACACGTATGTCAGAAACCGTGGCATATTTCAGAGGTTTTTCAGAATCTAGAAAGCAAGTCCTCAAAACACGTATGAATGAACAGCAATGAATCACGCAGCTACCCTACATACATAGAATCAGGTCGAGGAAGTGGAACGACCAGGAATCTCCACACACAAGTTAGATCGGCAATCGGCAGGGAGAAAGCCTTCTATACTGAGACCGATTCTTAGCCAAGGAGCATCCAGAGGGAAGACAGAGGTCCAGCAAAGGACTCCAGCCATAGCCCCATAGACACCTCGCCCAAGGGTGCCCAAATGACCTTGACTCCTAGACGGATCTCATCTCTTCATTCCCTGCAAAATGTAAGAATAATACGGGACGCATATGCTGTTGCTGCCAAAGTGCTATTACGCAGCTGAACTGCAGCGCCGGAGGTGTCTTTACTTCCGCCTCTGCCAAGGGCTGAAGAACAGGGATCCCTTGGTTCTCTGCTTCCTATACGTAGGCATGGGTGCAAGCATTCCACATTTTGGAATCTTGATGGTCTTCATCAGTTTACTGCACATAGATGTCCAGGCTACAGTGGTTGGGATTCATACATGAATCAAACGGAATAATTCTAGGAAAAGATTTAGCCCTGGTGCAAGGTCTTGCAAAGGACCTGTTGTAAAGACATCTGGAAGTTTGAGCTGTCCTGAACTGGAAACAGTTTGGAGAAGTTCTTAGTGCTATAGTCCATTTCACAATGCAAAAATCTAGGACTCAGGCTATCTTGCCGAGGCCACACGGGCCCACGCTTCATTGCCTGCGATATGTTTCTGTGAGGAGGGCCCTTGGGTGGTGGAGACAGAACAAGTCGCAAACATGTCTTGGATGCAACGAGCGGTCATTGATCAGTTCAGTTGTGCACATGCCATCGCAGAGCCGATGAGAAAAAAACAGAGGTACTGTCTATGATAGCTTTAGGACGGTGTCCAGATCGTCTCTATGAGTCTGATACCCAGACCTGACAGTCCAAGATACGAGTGATCACATGATGTTTCTACACTGCAGTTCTGACCTGGAGACAGTGACTGCATGCAGTTATCCCAACTTGCCCGATGCACTCCCCTCCTCATATGATACAAAGAAGATTCCCAACGCCAGTGGAAAGCGTACGAAGCCACTCACGAAGGCGCGGAAAAATCCTGAACACTGTGTCAATGTGTCAAGGCGTGGGTGGTGGCTTTGAGTTTTGGTCGGCTTGTGGAAACAAGTCGTCACAACAGTCACAACCAAACATGCAAAGGATCGTCGAGGATCGTGTCGACACCATGTAAGGATTTGCAAGGAGCATCTGTGGGGATGTAAACAGAGACAGCCACTGTGCCCGTCTACAGGTCTTTGTGGCCACTGCCAAAGCAAACGCGATGTTCACATAAAAGTATAACCTGTATGTATAGTCAGTTTTATATACATTCTATTTATCTATATATATATGTGTGTATACATAGTATGAGCATGTACACAATATATTCAGGTTGTAGATATTTAGAACGAAAGACAAGGGAAAAAGTTAGGTAGGAACCCAACAGTGCATCTTCTATCATTAAAGAGCGGTCCGAGACACCTGGAAGGCCTTCACCGTGCCAGAGGCGCGTTGTGGCCTCCAAAGTCGACAAACGATTCACCTCGAGCATCTGTTCATGGTCAAAGCTGACAAAAATGCGGGAAAACTGCGGGATAGAAATGGCGTGAATCACCGTGAATGACTCGCATATCGACTGATCTCCACTCCTTTGCTGTTGTCAAACAGCAAGTACAATCTTCATGTTGACACCAGGTTTCAATGATAAGGACTTGAAAATGTCAGCACAAAACAAGACCTTCAGTCTCTTCACAGATCACCTGCTGGTGCGTCTTTACCACGAAGAGCGGATGCAGTGTTGCAGCAATGCAGCCACCCGAAAACAAGCCAGCTGCCAAGACCTGGTTCGGAAAAAAATCACACCAGTCGTTGCATCTTTTTCTTGGCAAACCACAAGTACTCATCAGTGACTCATCAGAATACCGAATCAGTATGGAATCATTTGGCTGCCAGATTATTTGGTGGCCCTGCCACGACTGCACCGCCCTACTTTGCCTTTGCCAGGCAAGAATCCTTGCACTAGAATGCAGAGCGCATCTCGGCCAACAATCATATCAATAGGAATCGTATGTATCATAGCATCTTAGATTGACTTAAAACATTCGTCTCATGGCTATGACATGCTATGACTGCAGCCACTTTGCCGGCCTCTGACAGCCATAGCTGCCGCTGCCCAGCGCGACGCTGTAGGTAGCCCTGAAGCTGTGTTTTGTGGCAAGAGACATGGGCAAAAAGGTGCTACCCAAAGATAACTTGTCCTGCTCTTACAGCTCTTGCTGAACTCTCATCAACTCTGGGTGCTCAGTGAATCGAGCCTCTTAGACCCATTTGAAGATTTGGAACTATACGGACACTCAAAAAAGAACTCTTCCCCACCGAGACTTCATTTTCTGAAGAATGCTTTGTAAACAGCTGCCTGAGCAGCATTGAAGGACCCGAAGCGCACAGAGTTCAGAAGCATGTACTGCAAAGACATGAAGATTCAAGGTTAGCTCCAATCATGTGTGGTTATATCAATATGTAAAGGACTTGAATCTCTGGAAACTGGGATGCTCTGTTGCAAAGAATAAAGAGGTGGCAACGGGCATTTCTTATCGTGGCAAAAAGATGCAAAAACATGATAAAGCTGTGCATCGTCCTGCAGCAAGTGCGGTCCGATTCCGTAGTAGGGCCTCACACTAAGGCAGTCAAATCGCAATGCAGCATGAATGATGCAAATTCATCAAATTCATGATTTTGAAGACAGCTAGATCAGGCGAGGGGTAAATCAAAGAAAAGAGCGTGACAGACAATTTGTTCAGCTCAAAAATCCTTTCTCGTTGTGCCACTTGTTCTACCCTTTTCCTTTACATTCTACGACCCTGGATGAGTCCGCATGGCAAAGCACATAGCAACTTCTCTTAGTTTGTGAGAGAACTGTGGCAATTCAAGGCCGGAGAAATCCGCCCACACCGCTTTGGCGGTGAAGGCGTGCTTATTGGGGGGCAACAGCAACACTAAATGCTCAATGACATTTGTTAATATAGCAGTCGCTATATCAGCTTTAGCTGGGGG